>ERZ791908.1663-NODE-1663-length-12392-cov-10.833590_pt1 | contig 12392 bp, 10 predicted proteins | sample MGYA00510144_ERZ791908 | MGnify/ENA primary metagenome ERZ791908 (study PRJEB30046, sample SAMN00792105) | human gut metagenome | study: EMG produced TPA metagenomics assembly of the A metagenome-wide association study of gut microbiota in type 2...
GTCGTGTCAGCTTCCCCTTGCGCCAGCGTCGGCAGAGAGTAAAATTTCATAGGTTCAATGGGTATCGACTGCGCTCGCAGCCACCGCCGCCCCGCAAGGAGCGCCCGGCCACGCGCTCTCGCGCCCGCAGCAAGCAAGAAGCGCGGACGCGTGCCCGCGCGCCGTGTGGATAGGAGACTCAATGTCCGGACACTCTAAGTGGGCTACCACCAAGCACAAGAAGGCGGCCATCGACGCCAAGCGCTCGTCGCTCTTCTCCAAGCTCTCGCGCAACATCACCGTTGCCGCCAAGATCGGTGGCGACCCCAACCCGGACAACAACGCCACCCTCGCCGCTGCCGTCCAGCGCGCCCGCATGGTCTCCATGCCCAACGCCAAGATCAAGGCGGCCATCGACAAGGCCTTTGGCGCCGGCGCAGATGCAGCCGTCTACGAGGAGATCACCTACGAAGGCTACGGCCCCGCGGGCGTGGCCGTCTACGTTGACTGCCTGACCGACAACAAGAACCGTACCGCCGCAGACGTCCGTTCCGCCTTCACGCACGCTGGCGGCAACCTGGGCACCACCGGCTCCGTCGCGTTCCAGTTCGAGCGCAAGGGCTCCATCGCCGTGGAGAAGGTCATCCACAGCGACGAGAAGAAGGTCCCCGATCGCGAGAACGCCGTGGACGAGGACGAGTTCATGCTCGCCGTTGCCGAGGCCGGTGGCGAGGACTACGAGGACGCCGGCGAGGAGTGGATCGTCTACACCGCATACGACAAGATGCAGGACGTCCAGAAGGCTCTCGAGGCCCAGGGCATCGAGGTCAAGGGCTCCGAGCTCACGATGGTGCCCACCACCCCCACGGACGTCACGGTCAACGACGCCAAGAAGGTCCAGCGCCTCATCGACCGCCTGGACGAGCTTGAGGACGTCCAGAACGTCTACAGCACCATGAACGTCACGGACGAGATTGCCGAGGCCCTCGCGGAAGACGAGGACTAGCGCATCGAGAAATAGCGCACCTACCGGCGCCGGGAGCCACGAGCTTCCGGCGCCGTTTTTTATCTGGCAGCGTCTTGCGTGCGAGAAGCAATGCGAGAAGCAATGTCCTCTGGGTCCGTTCCAGCAGGCTATCTCATAGCCAACCAGAGGCCCCGTTTTGCTCAAGTACACTTTAGTCATGTGTACTTGAGCAAAACCATGCCTTGGACTTCAGGCGCCTGGCATCTGAATCCCAGGGGATAACGTAGAGGTTGAATCCGGGTCTCATCAGCAATTGCCATCGAACACTCAGGGTATGCCTTCGCCCCAATGCTGTAAATCATCTGAAGTGTGGTGCGCCCATCGATGCGCTGACATGTATAGACATGCATTGCGATATTATTTACAGCAAATCAGGGTTAGCCTGCGGCGAGAATTGCCTCCGGGGGGGGTCGTGGAAGAGACTGCATTACAGCGCGAGGACGCAGACGTCCTCGTTTTTTCTGGCGTGTTGGTACGCCCGGTCTCTGGCGCGGAAGACGCAACCCCTTCCACATCACAAAGCGAACCATCTCGCCCGGGTTCTGCAGAGTTTGCAGCTGTCAGCAAGTCGCTCGCTATAAGGACGACAATGAGTGAGGTGCGGACAACCTCTCTTTGTGAGGCAAGGCACACGTGTAGCAGTAGGAATTATCGCAACCCTCGCCGAGCTGACCTCCCTCTCACGTTGCAGGATGCGATTGTTTTAGCCTTCCAACCAGTTGCAATCGGCTCCGAAGGACCCCTCGCATGGTGGGGGATACAAATGTTGTCCAAACATTGCAATATCAACGGTGGCCAAAAGGAGAGTTTCCAAATCAAGGATGAGTGCAGCTTTTCACATCCATTTGGTCTAAGACTGCCATCGCATTTCCAAACCGGAAGTCGGGCTGGACGTAAGTGTGAAAAGCATCGGCGAGTTACAATCAAACCCTCGCCATACTAGTAATACTAAACATAATTTGTATTCTGTGTAGAAATGATGACTAACGAGGAGCTCACTTGAAGGTTACGGGCTTCATACGCCGGGTTGCCCCGTGGGTGCTTGACCTAGTTTGCGTGCTCGTGTCCTACTACCTGGCCGTCGCAATTCGTTTCAGCAGACAGGGTTTGAGCCTTTCCCACCCCGAGTCGCGCGTGAGCACATACATGATCCTTGTGCTCCTGTTGATGGTGACCTTTCTAAATTTCTTCATGCAGCGTAACCGCGGGTTCATGAAGCGAACGGGCTCCCAGGAGTTTGGTGCCATCGTTGCCTATAACTTCTGGCTTCTAGTTGGTATCGCGGTGCTGGTCTTAGTGCTGCATATTGAACCGATACCTTCGCGCCTTATGCTTATTTATTTCGTAATCATCGACATCGTTATCATGATGATCCTACGCTCACTTGCCAAGAAGGCGGCTCGTGTCCTCTTTGATAGTCAGCGACTCGGCTCATCCATCCTGATGGTAGTCGAAAAGGGGCAGCGTGAGCGTATCGAGTGCGTGTTTGAGACAGGCACATCATACTCGATCGCAGGCTGGTTGGAGCTGGATGCAGGTATGCTTAGAGGCACTGTCGCAGGCAAGAGTATCTCTTCGACTATACAGCAACTACCGAAAGCTCTTTCGGGCGTCGAATTAAACGACATATTTATCTTTGCACCTATGGCTTCAGAGGATGAGACATCTACGCTGATTGATGCCGCAAAGTACATGGGGGCCAGTAGTCACCTGGTTGCTCTCGACTTATTTGATCCAAATCTCCAAGGCGTGCAGCTTGATCGCTTCGGGGGAGTGCCCACGTTGAGCTATCAAGGTCGTAGTGGCAAGTTCTACCTCGGTAATGGTGAGCGGGCCACTGGTGTTGGTTATCAAGATGATGATAAAGTGAGGGCTGCTGCGGAGCGGCTCGACTGTCGCTATGGTTATCGTTTTGCCAAGCGTGCGTTCGACATCGTCTTTAGCCTCCTGGTGTTTGCTCTGCTTTGGTGGGTCTATGTGATTGTGGCTGTTGCAATCAAGCTGGATGATCCCAAAGGTCCGGTCTTCTTTGTCCAGGAACGTGTTGGGAAGGATGGCAAGTCCTTCAATATGTACAAGTTTCGTTCCATGTATATAGACGCAGAGGAGCGGCTCGCAGAGCTCCAGAGTCTTAACGAAAAAGATGGTCCTGTCTTCAAGATTAGGGAGGATCCACGTATCACGCGTGTGGGCAAGGTCATCCGCAAGACGAGTCTGGACGAGATGCCACAATTCTTCAATGTTTTATTGGGAAATATGTCTATCGTAGGTCCACGCCCGGCTCTTCGTCGTGAGACCGACCAGTACACACCACATCAGCGCGAGCGTCTGTTGGTGAAGCCTGGCATCACCTGTTACTGGCAGACACGGAAGAACCGTGACGACATTGGCTTCGATGAGTGGGTCGATTTGGATTTGCTGTACATTGAGCAGTGCAGCGTGTGGGTGGACTGCAAGCTTATTATTCAGACTATCGGCTGTGTACTTACAGCGCAGGGGAGCTAAAATGCAACACGTTTTCATTATTGGTTCAAAGGGTATACCTGCGCAGTATGGCGGCTATGAGACTTTCGTTGACAAGCTGACAAAGAATCAAAAATCTCATAACATCAAATATCATATTGCTTGTGCGGTTGATGATGCAGATAATACCGGTGAGTTTGAATATAATGGTTCACATTGCTTTAGAATTATGCGTAAGCCCATTGGGGCGGCGCAGGCAATCACCTATGACCTTGATGCATTCTCTTGGTGCTTGAATTATATAGAGAATAACCATATTGATCACCCGATTGTGTACGTTCTGGCTTGCCGGATAGGTCCCTTTGTTGGTGCGTATACTAAGCGGCTACATCGTCTTGGTGGATTGCTATTTGTAAACCCAGATGGGCACGAATGGATGCGCGCAAAGTGGAGTGCACCTGTCCGGAAGTATTGGCGTGTATCTGAACGTGGCATGGTCAGACACTCCGACCTCATGATTTGTGATAGCAAAAATATCGAAAAGTATGTGCGTGAAGAGTATTCAGACTTGAATCCGGAAACTACCTTCATCGCATATGGGGCTGATTTAGAGCAGTCTCATATGGCAGACGATGATTTGCGATGGACTGACTGGTTAACTAATAATAATTTAAGCCCTAATAACTACTATCTTGTTGTGGGGCGTTTCGTTCCAGAAAATAATTATGAAACTATGATTCGCGAGTTTATGGCTTCGAATTCAAAACGTGATTTTGCTCTTGTCACCAACGTAAACGATGCTTTTCTGGACGAGCTAGAGCGGAAGACTCATTTTCGAAGCGATTCGCGAATTAAGTTTGTTGGTACGGTTTATGACCAAGACCTATTGAAGAAGGTTCGTGAGAACGCATATGCATACCTTCATGGTCATGAGGTTGGTGGAACAAACCCTAGCCTGCTCGAGGCCCTCGCGTCGACTAGCTTGAATCTATTGCTGGATGTATCTTTCAATCGTGAGGTTGCGGAAGATAGCGCGTTCTATTGGTCTAAGGCTCCAGGAAACTTGGCCTCGCTCATTGAGCGAGTGGATGACTTAGACGAGATGGCGATTGAATCTATTAGTTCTGCTGCAAAACGGCGAATACAGACGGAATATTCTTGGCGATATATCACCGATCTCTACGAGACTCTCTTCTTGACAATCGGCGGTGAAATATGAGGGTCCTGCATATTTCATTGGGACTTCCGCCATTACGCAGCGGTGGCTTAACGCGCTATTGCACTGAGCTTATGGAGGCTCAGTGCAATAGCGGTCACCAGGCTTCGCTACTTTTTCCTGGTCGATTTATGCCTGGATTGACCCGTATTAGAAAAGATTCTTGGCACGGTATTCCAACCTATGAAGTGATAAATCCACTTCCGGTTGCTCTTACTTATGGCACTGCAGAACCAGCGGCATTCTGTACCTCCTGCAATGCTCCGGATGTGTATTCCCGAATGTTGGAGGAGGTGTCTCCAGAAGTTATCCATGTTCATAGCTTCCAAGGAATTCATCGTGAGTTCTTTGAGGCCGCCTTTAAGATGGGCATTCCGTCTGTCTTTACGACGCATGACTACTACCCAATTTGCCCAAGGTGCACGCTCATTACCTCTTGGGGTGAGAATTGTGAGACAGGACCAACTGCTGAGGCGTGTGCTATTTGCAACGCTCACGCAGGGATGACAATGTGTCGCAGCAGGCTGATGCAGTCTAGCCTGTATGCTCGAATAAAGGGTAGCAAGCTAATGCGGGTTGTTGGCCCTAGCGCAAAGCGTAGGATGAGAAAAAACTACTCATCTACGAGCGTAAATGAAGAGCCGCCCTTACCGAGTTTCGTGGCGGAATTTCAACAGCTTCTGACTTATAACCGTAGCTATCTCCCATTACTATCCCTTGCGCTTGCCAACAGCTCCGTTGCCATGGGCGTGTATCGTCAGAATTTTCCTGATGCACGCTTTGAACTTTTTCCAATTACCCATTCCGGGCTTGAGCGCAATGCGTGCCCACCACCTACAAGGGGCAATGACGCGCCATTACGTATTGGGTATTTTGGTGGCGAGAAAGAGTATAAGGGGTATCGCACCCTACTTGATGCCGCTGGAATTCTTGATTCGAATGGTATTCATTTTGAGATGTTTCTCTATGGTGATGAATATGGAAGTCTGCCAGAGTCTTCGCACGCTATAAGCCAAGGACGCATTGCACCCGAAGCAATGCCTGACGCTCTAAGAGCCCTTGATTTGGTGGTTGTTCCATCGAAGTATCAAGAAACTTTTGGATTCGTGGTACTTGAGGCACTGTGTTATAGAGTCCCGGTAATTTGCTCGGACGTAGTGGGAGCAAAGGATCTTGTGAACAAGGAGTACGTGTTCCGTGTGGGCGATGCTCAAGATTTAGCAAATAAGATTGAACGATTTTGTGCCGCTAAAGTTGAACTGCCCTCCGTGCCGGAGGGATATCCCCTAAGCATGTCGGATGAGGTTGAGCGTCTGACGAGAGCGTATCTAGATGCGGAGCGCGTAATGTGTCATCCTGCCTAGTAGGTATTCAGTAGCATGTCCCTGATGCCAGGGGGTGTCAGCACGATGGACAGAAGTACAATTCTCAGACTCTTGATGAACCTGGCTGGTAAGGGGGACATGGAGCTCGATGCCTCAATTCCCACTAGCTATATTGCTTCTACCTGCGTAACATATGGGGTAGCGCTCTTACGCGGAGCCTTCCGCAGGCACGGCATATCCGTTGTGGAAGGAAAATGTTTCATAGGGCGCGGCGTTACTCTTCGGTGCAAGAGTATGATTTGGCTCGGATCAAGTGTTCGGCTTCAGGACGGGGTCTATATAGATGCCCTCTCGCGTGATGGCGTGAAGCTGGGAGACAAGTGTCTCCTTGGCCGCAATACGCGCATCGAATGTACGGGTACGCTCTCGTCCATTGGCAAGGGCATAAGGATAGGTGCTAATTCCACGTTTGGTGCTGAGTGCTATTTTGGCGCAGCAGGGGGGATTGAAATCGGTACCGATGTAGTAGCGGGACAACTCATTCGATTTCATTCAGAAAATCATGTATTCTCCGATACCAAGGCTCTTATCCGTGAGCAGGGTGTTACCCACCAAGGGATTACAATAGGTGATAATGTCTGGATTGGGGCCGGAGCGACGTTTCTCGATGGGGCACATGTCGGGCCGGGGTGCGTTGTCGCTGCCAATGCTGTTGTCACATCAGGAGACTACCCTTCAGATTCCGTTATAGCTGGGGTTCCTGCGAAGGTAATTTATAAGCGCAATACTCGGAGTGCGGAGTCTGGAGAGGTCTGTGAATAATAACGGTAAAATATCAATTATTATACCAGTTTACAATGTTGAGAATGAGCTGCAGCGTTGTGTTCAGAGCATTAAGCAGCAAACGTATGATAATCTCGAAGTCATTCTTGTGGATGACGGGAGTACCGATAGAAGTGGTGAGCTTTGCGATGAGTTCTCAAATAACGATGCGCGTTTTAGCGTGATTCATAAAGAGAACGGTGGGCTATCGAGTGCTCGCAATGCTGGTCTAAAGTCGGCGACAGGCATATGGTTGCTATACGTAGATTCTGACGATGCAATTGAACCAGACGCGTGCGAATCGCTTATTAGGACTTCTCTCTTAACTGGAGCGGATTTGATTGTCGGCGACGCGGTTCATGAGACTTCAAATGGCAATGAGCTGATGACTCACAACTGTCTGGAGCCCAACCGCGCTTATGGTGTAAAGGATGGAATAGTAAAGCTCATTCGGAATGAACAGTTCTTTGCCCCCGCCTGGCTCAATCTTTATAAAACATCAATGCTCGTTGAGAATGAGCTCTATTTTAAAGAAGGCCTATTGCACGAGGATATGGAGATGCAGCCTCGATTGTTCCATGTTGTGAAGTCGTTCGCGTATACAGGTCACCTTTTTTATCATTATATAGACCGCTCGACTTCAATAATGAACGCGGGGAAGCGTGCCGAAAGAAACAAGGCTATGCAGCATATCTATTCGGAGTGGAAGAAGCAGTTTGATGCTGTGACCGACGAGGAACTCCAGGAAGTCTTATTTGGTTACCTAGCCAAGTGCTACTTGCACTCATCGCGTGAGCTTGGTGAGATTGACTTGCATAACGATGGAATAACTGCACGTTTTCTCTATCGATATGGCCTGAATAATAAAGAGAAAATAAAAGCCGTTGCGTACTCGATGGCTCCGCATCTTTGGGCTTCAGCAGGGAAAAATCATATGCATAAGGCGCGATATTAAGCAATCATTACGCCAATAGTGTTGCGTGTATCGATTATTTCCCGGCTATTTGATTGTGGGCATTAATGGTGGCTGTTATAGAAAAACTGAGAAAGCAGCTGAATCTTTCGCTGGACGTGATTATTGGGATCCTCGTTTTTTCTGAATGTGTTTCGAGGCTTGAGGGATTTCCAAGCGATGGATTTCTGGTAACGGTAGTCAATGCCATGCAACTAGTCCTGTACGTTCTGCTTGTCATCCAAGTTGTTCTGTTTCGATATTCATTAAACACGGTGGTAATTGCCGTCGTGAGTGTCATGATCTTTATTATGGGATGGCTCACCACTCACAACGCAGTCTATATTCGTAATATTTTACTAATACTCGCCGTCGGTACTATTCCGTTTGAAAGAACGCTGAAGGCGATGCGGTATGGAATGATTGCGACTGTCGTTGTCGGAACGGTTTCAGTTGTACTAGGTCTCGCCTCGAGTCAGCAATTTCGTCGCGGGGGAGTTAGCTTAGGTTTTGTCCATCCCAACCAACTGTCGCTAATTTTAACTATTATTCTCCTCACCTGGTTGGCGGAAAATCGCAAACATTTTTCCTTGAAAAAACTAGCGGGAGTTAGCCTTCTTGCGCTAATAAGTTATGGAATTACCCGCAGCAGAACACCGTTACTGATCATATTTGCTGCGCTGGTCTTTTCAATTCTCCAGATGCATAGGCATCGGTACCGTTATAGATATTTTGCTGTCGTAGCAGCAGTGGTTCCTATGTGCTGCCTCGCTCTCTCTGTTTTGACCGCTGTTTTTTTGTTCTCAAGTAATCTTGTGAATCAACTTGACCTATTGTTCTCAAACAGGATTTGGCTAAACTGGTATGCTTTCTCAAATCACACAGTTACATTATTTGGGCAAAATATTGATTTCACCTTGGGTACAGGCACCGTGTATAATACCTTAAGAGGTATCGGGAATAACAGCATTACCGTTGATAACTCATACGTTATATCTTTGTTGGAGCTTGGGCTAATTCCGACACTCATATATTTAATGTGGAACTCTTATTCGCTCGCGCACCTCTCGAATATGGGTGAATACTACCTCATGTCTATTGGAATATTGTTGTGTATATATGCAATGTTTGAGTCACAGTTGCTTGATGCCTACTTCAATTTCGTTCTCTTGGCCACGTACTCCGTGGGTAATAAAAAGATATATTCCAAGAGTAATGGCGGTAACGGTTAATTCGCTGAGCACCAAAATGCTCTTGGCTGGAATGGCTGGGTAGATGCCATAGCTCGCGGTATATAGTACATACTATATGTGTAGTCTGGCACGATTCATACAATACTGCATTAGAGAGACTTTAGATTTCAAACCCTTGAGCTTGAATTATTCAGCTCGCGAGATTGTGCGTACCGCTATATCAGCTATTGTTACTTGAGCTTGAAGATTACTCAAATAACAATATCCATCGGGGTGAAGAGTTTGAATACCATTCCCAACATAATCCATTATTGCTGGTTTGGCGGTAGTGAATTGGGTGAAAAAGAAACCAAATGTATCGAATCCTGGAAAAATATCTTCCCGAGTTTCAGATAAAGCGTTGGGATGAGTCTAACCGGGATGTGCGGTGCTGTGAATATGTGAGTGAGGTCTACGATGCTAAGCAGTGGGCATTTGTCTCAGACTATGCAAGGTTTGACATTTTATATAGGTACGGCGGCCTTTATTTTGATACGGATATCGAAGTAATTAAGCCGATAGATGACATCTTGTCGAGAGGGCCATTCATGGGATTCGAGACCGACTGGGGAGCCGAGGTCTCGGGAACCATTAATCCTGGGCTTGGACTACTCTAGACTACTGGACGGGTTATAGACAGGAACAGATTGTTCGTATTCTGAGGGACTCCAAGCAAGGGGGCACCATCTTGAAAGGTATCGTCTTGGCAGGTGGCTCTGGCACGCGACTTTACCCGCTTACCAGCGTTACCAGCAAGCAGCTTCTGCCTGTCTATGACAAGCCGATGGTCTATTACCCGTTGTCGACGCTGATGCTTGCAGGTATTCGTGACATCTTGGTTATCTCGACTCCCACAGACCTTCCAAAGTTCGAGAACCTCCTGGGTGACGGTTCACAGTTTGGTGTGAGCCTCTCGTATGCCGAGCAGCCAAGTCCCGATGGTCTTGCGCAGGCGTTCATCATAGGGGAGAGCTTCATCGCTGGGGAGCCCTGCGCGCTGGTCCTGGGGGACAATATCTTCTACGGCAACGGCCTGAGCCACCATCTTCGCAAGGCGGTCGCAAGGGCAGAAGCAGGAAGTGGCGCCACGGTCTTCGGCTATCACGTGGACGACCCTGAGCGCTTTGGCGTGGTCGAGTTCGACAAGGACTACAACGCCGTTTCGATTGAGGAGAAGCCCGAGCACCCCAAGAGCAACTACGCCGTGACAGGGCTCTACTTCTACGACAGCCGCGTCTGTGACTTTGCCAAGAAGGTTAAGCCAAGCCCGCGTGGCGAACTGGAGATCACTACGCTTAACCAGATGTACCTCGCGGATGGAACGCTATCCGTGGTCACGCTTGGCAGGGGCTATGCGTGGCTAGACACGGGAACTATGGAGAGCCTCTTCGAGGCGTCCGAGTTCGTGCGGTCTGTCGAGCGTGCTCAGGACCTGCCAGTCTCGGTTCCGGAGGAGATTGCCTTCGAGAACGGCTGGATTGACAAGGACGAGCTGATTGATGCCGCAGAGCGCTATGGCAAGAGCGAGTACGGGAAGCACCTGAAGCGCGTTGCCGCTGGTCAGGTCTCGATGAAGGAGGACTAGCAGCATGGCAGGGGACGCCTTCGAGCCCAGGAACATCATCGTCACCGGCGGCTGCGGCTTCATCGGCAGCAACTTCGTGCGCTGGGTGGCGGCCAACCACCCCGAGGTGCACGTGACGGTGCTCGACAAGCTCACCTACGCGGGCAACCCCGAGAACATCGCGGGGCTGCCGGGGTCGCAGGTGGAGCTGGTGGTGGGGGACATATGCGACGCGGACCTGCTGGACCGCATCGTCCCCGGCCACGACGCGGTCGTGCACTACGCCGCGGAGTCCCACAACGACAACTCGATCGCGGACCCGGAGCCCTTCGTGCGGACCAACGTCGTGGGCACCTACCGGCTGCTGGAGGCCTGCCGCAGGTACGACGTGCGCTACCACCACGTCTCCACCGACGAGGTCTACGGCGACCTGGCGCTCGGCGAGCCCCGCCGCTTCGAGCCGGACGACCCCTACCGGCCGAGCTCGCCCTACTCGAGCACCAAGGCCTCCTCGGACCTGCTGGTGCGCGCCTGGCACCGCACCTACGGCGTGCGGGCGACGATCTCCAACTGCTCCAACAACTACGGCCCCTACCAGCACGTCGAGAAGTTCATCCCGCGCCAGGTGACGAACGTGCTCTGCGGGATCCGCCCCAAGCTCTACGGCACGGGGGAGAACGTGCGCGACTGGATCCACACCGAGGACCACTCCCGCGCCGTCTGGGACATCCTCACGAGGGGCCGCGTGGGCGAGACCTACCTCATAGGCGCGAACGGTGAGCGCTCCAACATCGACGTCCTGCGCGAGATACTCCGCCAGATGGGCCGCCCCGAGGACGACTTCGACTGGGTGCGCGACCGCCCCGGCCACGACCGCCGCTACGCGATCGACCCCACCAAGCTCGAGCGCGAGCTCGGCTGGGAGCCCCTCCACACGGACTTCCGCGAGGGCCTCGCCCAGACCATCGAGTGGTACCGCGCGCACGAGGGCTGGTGGCGCCCGGCCAAGGAGGCAACCGAGGCAAAGTACGCGGCGCAGGGCCAGTAGGGGGAGAGGCATGTCCGAGATGGAATTCGAGAAGGACCTGCGGGTCACGGAGACCGGGATAGAGGGGCTCAAGGTGGTGGAGCTCGCCGTCCACGGCGACCCCCGCGGCTGGTTCAAGGAGAACTGGCAGAGGGCCAAGATGGTCGCGCTCGGCGTCCCCGACCTCCGCGTCGTGCAGAACAACGTGTCCTTCAACGCGGAGCGCGGCGTCACCCGCGGCGTGCACGCCGAGCCCTGGGACAAGTTCGTCTCCGTGGGGTGCGGCTCCGTCTTCGGCGCGTGGGTGGACCTGCGCCAGGGGAGCGGGACCTACGGGAGGGTCTACACCACGAGGCTCGACCCCTCGAGGGCCATCTACGTCCCGCGCGGCGTCGGCAACTCCTTCCAGGCGCTGGAGGACGGCACCGTCTACACCTACCTGGTGGACGCCCACTGGTCCGCGGGGCTGAAGAGGACGTACACCTTCGTGAGCCTGGCGGACCCCGAGCTCGCCATCGACTGGCCGATCCCCCTCTCCGAGGCCACGCTCTCCGAGGCGGACCTGCGCCACCCGGCGCTTGCGGACGTCGTGCCCATGGCCCCGAGGAGGACGTTCGTCACGGGGTGCAACGGCCAGCTGGGACGCGCCGTGAGGCAGCTCGCCGAGGAGCGCGGCATCGCGTCCTCCTTCGACTTCTGGGTAGCGTCGTGAATGTTGGTGTAAATCCGTGTGTGTTTCGTCAACCTCTCGTTTCACAAAACAGCATCCGTTCGTTTCACACGTC
>ERZ791908.1665-NODE-1665-length-12367-cov-2.903265_pt1 | contig 12367 bp, 10 predicted proteins | sample MGYA00510144_ERZ791908 | MGnify/ENA primary metagenome ERZ791908 (study PRJEB30046, sample SAMN00792105) | human gut metagenome | study: EMG produced TPA metagenomics assembly of the A metagenome-wide association study of gut microbiota in type 2...
AGCTGGCAGAGCAACGGACTCTTAATCCGTGGGTCCAGGGTTCGATCCCCTGACTGCCCATCATGTCGCCATCGGCTTTTAGTCGGTGGCTTTTTTTTTCCAAATCCACACTATTAAAAAGAGGCTGGGAATTGACCCAGCCTCTTTTTAATAGATAATAGTACTCAGCTCAGCAGCTGGTAGATCAAACACTGATCAACCAACGTTTGATCAATCCAGCCATCCTTTAGTCTGCCAAATCAGCAGGCGTTGGGACAATCTTGGCATATTTTAGCCGGCCAATCTTATTTTCCTGACCGACATTAACCTCAAATTCATCCACAAAACCACAGTTGAGACAGGCAACCACAATCTGATAGCGCTGCGAATGATCATCATTGGTCGCTTCCCAGTTGCGCTCAGCAATCACCAGTGGCTTTTGATGACATTTGCTGCAGGCAATCTTTAAGCGGCGTTCCTCACGAAAAGGATCACCGGTTTTGCCAACCATCCCCCAACGATCCTCGCCATAAACCTGATCAAAATTATTGTAAAACATACGCTCACCTTGAATCTAAAACTGCTCGGCATCATGCTGACGGGTCATGGCCACAGCAAAGACCACGACTTCAACGATCATGATTGAGACTGTACAGATAACAAACAACGGCCGGTAGGAGAATCTTTCAATAATCAGACCGCCAAACAAGGGACCGATCGCTTTGCCGGTTGAAGCAAAAGCATTCAGCATTCCCTGATACTTTCCCTTATCATCAACCGGTGATAAAAGATTGATGATGGCTGGGATCGTCGGAAAGGCCGTTGCCTCGCCAAGTGTCAAAACAATCATCGCCAAAACGAACATTGCATAGCTCTTGGCAAATAAAAGCAGGATAAACGATAATCCACATGTAAAAATCCCAAAGTAGACAAAGTAGTAGTCATTGGTAATCTTTTTGGTCAGCCAACTAATCACGGCCTGGAACAAGACAATCAAAATACCGTTGATCGTCCACAGCATACTATACAGCGTCATTGAAATACCCATATCCGTCATGTAGACCGACATGTTGCTCGACCATTGTCCATACATGATCCAGACAATGGCAAATGAGATAAACAGCGTCCAGATGATCTGGGCATTGGCTGCTGGCAGCTTATCATGCTTAGGACCAAAGTCTACGTCCACCGTATGATGATGGCGTGGCTTGATTGGTACGATATTGAAGAACAAGACTACGACCAGCAAGAAAAAGGCATACATAACCACTGTAATGGCAAACAGTGGCGACACACTGTTATGAGCCATCTGATAGAGCGGTCCGACAATCGTAGTTCCCAAGACCATCCCCAGGTTATTGGCAAAATAAAGCATATTGAAGACAAAGCGACCATCATGGCTGCGTACCCGTGTCCCAAATGAGTTGACCATCGTAATGATCCAACCATTAAAAAAGCCGATGATCGTCAGCATGACCGGATAGATTGGCCAGCCATTGCTAAAGATCAAGACTGCCATCGAAATCATCGCCAAAATCAGGCCGCCGATCATTAAATGACGCGGATTTTTGCGATCAAACAGCATCCCGGCAATATAGCTGCCGACGACATTGGCACCAGAATAAAACAGCAGCACAACTCCTGAGACAGTCAATGACTGATGCAGCTGGTCATGGATATAGATTGTCGTCAATGGCCAGATAAAGCTGTTGCCAATGCTTCCCAAAAACGATCCCAAAAGCAGCCACTGCAATTTAAATCCCGTTTTCTTCATTTACCCGCTCCCCTTCTTTTCAATATTTCTCTCTTAATCTTAGTGCAAAATCAATACAAGACAACAAACAAGCAGCTGCTGATTACTCAACTGCTGCTTGTCGTTTAAGCCGGTTCGGTGTGTTGATAGTCAACCGCCGCGAACTTGTTATAGGCTTTGTTAAAGAGCAGCTTGACGGTTCCCCGTGGGCCGCTCCGGTTTTTTTCGATGATGATCTCGACTTCACTCAAGCTTTGGTCGGGATCATTAAACGTTTTTTCTTCTTTTTGATCATCATCATCGTCGGCACCTTCACGCTCATAATAATCAGCACGGTACAGGAAACTGACGATATCGGCATCTTGCTCGATCGATCCAGATTCACGAATATCAGAAAGTACCGGCCGCTTGTCTTGACGCTGCTCAACGCCACGCGAAAGCTGCGAAAGAGCGATTACCGGTACACTGAGTTCCTTGGCCAGCTTCTTGAGCTGTCGCGAGATCTCTGAGACTTCCTGCTGGCGGTTCTCCGGGTTGCTCCCTTCAATCAGCTGCAGGTAGTCAATCACAATCAGACCAAGGTTGCCGTTTTCCTTAGCCAGCCGCCGACACTTGGCCCGAATCTCCGGTACCTTGATCCCTGGTGTATCATCAATATAAATATTGGCCTGCGCTAAAACACTGGAGGCAACCATAAAGTTGTTCCACTCATCCTGATTTAGTTGACCGGTTCTCAGGTGATTGGCATTGATATTGCCCTGTGCGCAAAGCATCCGGTTAACCAGCGATTCGGCCCCCATTTCCAAACTGAAGATCGCAACCGTTGCATCCGAGCTGGTAGCTACGTTTTGGGCGATATTCAATGCAAAGGCAGTTTTCCCCATGGCCGGACGTGCGGCAATGATCACCAACTCATCATCATGCAGACCAGTCGTCATCTCATCCAACTGTGGATAACCGGTTGGCAGCCCCGTAACGTCGCTCTCGTTTTTAGAAAGCTCATAGACGTGATTGATTGAGTCATTTAAGACGGTATCAATTCTTTGAAAGCCTGCCCGATTACTGGATTCAGAAACCCGCAAAATTGATGTTTCAGCCTCGTCTAATAGCTCATTGACGCTTTCTTGGCCCTCATAGCTTTTCTGTACGATTTCTGTTGCTACGTCAATCAGATGTCTAGCCGTAGCCTTATCATGAACGATCCGGGCATAGTAGCCGATATTGGCCGCAGTTGGCACTGATCCAGCCAGCTCAGCCAAGTATTCAACGCCGCCAATGTTATCCAATTGATGCTCGCTTTCCAGCTCACTTTTCATTGTCAAGACATCGATCGGCTTTTCCTGGTCGTTAAGCTTAACCATAGCCGCAAAGACGATCTGATGGGCACGCTGATAAAAATCATCTGAGGAAACGAACTCCATTGCTTCCTCAATGGCGCCATGCGATAGAAAAGCCGCACCCAAAACGGCTTTTTCAGCGGCCAGATCACGCGGTGCGGTGCGCGTTGAACTTAAACTGGCATTGTCCATTTGCTGACGGCCTTTCGTTTATTTGGCAGCTACGTGCACGTCAATCGTTGCCTCTACATCATGATGCAGTTTGATTGGTACGTGCACAAAGCCGGTTGCCTTAATTGGTGCAGGCAGCTCAATCTTGCGCTTGTCGATCTTTAAGTTGAACTGATCTTCCAAAGCCTTGGCAATCTGCTTGGAGGAGACTGAACCAAAGATACGGCCATCGGTACCAGCCTTGGCACTCAATTCAACAACCGTGTCTTCTTGTTCCAGAACCTCTTTTAAGCGCTTGGCTTCTGCCAGTTCTTCTGCCTCATGTTTTTCGGCTGCCCGCTGCTGTCCCTTCAATTCACTCATGGCAGCTTTAGTGGCTTCCTTGGCCAGGCCACGCTTAATCAAATAGTTTTGAGCATAGCCATCGGGAACTTCTTTTAATTCACCGCGTTTACCACGGCCACGTACGTCTTTAATAAAGATAACCTTCATACTTAGTACTCCTTTTCTGTTTCATCTTCTGACTGATTACCAGTCATCAGCAGCTTGATCAGCTCAGCTTTTACCTCACTGACAGTCTGACCGGCAATCTGGGTTGCAGCATTAGCCAGATGACCACCGCCGCCCATCTTCTCCATAATAATCTGAACGTTGATATTCCCCATCGATCGAGCCGAGATTCCAACCTTGTCGTTAGCACGCTTGGCAATTACAAACGAGGCATCGACCCCATCCATCTGCAGCAAGGTGTCGGCAGCTTGGGCAACAATGACCGGATCATAGGTGCGATCATCCTCACCAGCACATAACGCCATTTTATCATTATTCAAAAACTCAACGGTAGCAATCAGATGATTTCTTTCCATAAAACTATGGACATTTTCTTTCATGAAATATTGAATCATCAAACCATCCGCTCCAGCCGAACGTAAGTAGCTGGCCGCATCAAACGTCCTGGTACCGGCTTGCTGCGTAAACGACTTGGTATCAATCTGAATTCCCGTCAGCATTGCCGTTGCCTCCAGCTTATTTAACGACTCGCTTTCTCCTGGCTGATCTTCAAACATTTCCGTAATCAACTCACAAGTCGAGCTGGCGTAAGGCTCAATGTAAACCAAGAGTGGATTTTCAGGAAATTCCTCGCCACGTCGATGATGATCGATGATAATCGTTCGGTCGGCCAGCCGCTCATAAAGCTGGGGTGAAATTGACATACTTGGCTTGGAGTGATCCACCATTACCAACAGACTGCTGTCGGTGGCCTTACTAATGGCCTCATCCGGTGTGATAATCCGATCACGAATACTTTGGTAGTCGTTGATCTCCATCATCAGCCGGGCAATATCGCTGTGAACCTTTTCCTTATCCAAAACAATCCAGCACTCATGACCATTCATTTCCGCAATTCTTCTGATTCCCAGGCAGGCCCCTAAAGAATCCATATCTGGGTTGGAATGACCCATTACAAAAACCTGGTCAGCCTGCGTCATCAGTTCCTGCAGTGCCTGACTGATCATCCGTGCTCTAACGCGAGTCCGCTTCTCCATTGGATTGGTACGGCCACCATAAAAGCGCGCTCGCTGATCCTCTTCTCTGACGACAACCTGGTCGCCACCACGGCCAAGTGCTAGGTCAAGATTACGCTGGGCCATGTCAGCCAGTTTGATCAAATCACTTTGACCATATGCAATCCCCACGCTCAAAGTTACTGGCGAGTTTTGCTTGGAGGTATTTTCGCGAATCACATCCAAAATCTTGAACTTTTGCTTCTCCAATTCAATCAGCGACTGATAGTGCCCGATTACGAAATAATTATCCTCATTGATTACTCGCAGCAGCAGATGATTGTCTTTAGCCCAGTGACTCAATTCTGAAGTCACATAGTTATGCAGATTAGAAACTGCCGAATCACTCATTCCCTGCGTCAGCTCAATATAATTGTCTAGATAGATATTTCCCAGGAAAATCTGTTCATGTCGATAGCGTTCACTGATCTGCTCATATTTGGTGACATCCAGCAGATAGCAGACATGATAGCGATCCTGCACTAAAAACTCAAATCGATGATCACGCCATGAAACGACTACCGGCCCTTTATCGTGACGATGCTTTTCGATCAGCTTGGCCAGCTCTTCATCAGCTTGATCCAGTGGCTTGCCAACAATATGCTCAAACTGAAAATAACGAGCCATATAAGGATTGATCCAACTAACGATACCGTTTTTGTTCAGCATTACCATTCCAATCGGCATCTCCAAAAGTGCCTCTTGCTGGCCGCGCTGCACCTGATAAGTCAGATTATTGATATATTCCTCAGTATCGACTACTAATCGCCGCAGCTGGTGGACGCTGATCCAGATCCCCACAAAAGCGATTACCAACAGGATCGTCCCCAGGATCCAGTTGGTATAAAAGGCCAGGATCAGACACACAATCGTCATCAAGGTCAGATAGCAAAAATTCCATCGAACTGCATGATTCTTGATTAAAAAATTCCAATTGCTATGTCGAAAGAAATTACCCATATTCTTCTCCTATACGACAATCTAGATATCCCTATCTTATCACAATCGGTTCTTCATCTCATCGTTGACGTTTTTCCCGATAAATAAAAGCAAAAAAAAACATGATGACACTAGCCATCATGTTTTTAATTATCCGCTGAATTAGTCTTCAGCAACGAATGGCAGCAGACCCATGATCCGTGCACGCTTGATAGCGATCGTCAGACGACGTTGGTTCTTGGCGCTGGTACCTGTTACTCGACGTGGCAAAATCTTGCCCCGTTCAGAGATGAAACGCTTCAGCAAATCAGTGTCTTTGTAATCAATGTATTCGATGTGGTTAGCGGCGATAAAGTCGACTTTGCGACGACGACGACCGCCACGACGTTGTTGAGCCATGAAATTACCCTCCTTAAATCATGTATTTTGGTTTTAAATTAAAATGGCAAATCATCTTCAGCCGTACCGTCAGCAGATTTAGCGTCATTAGACTTAGGTGCTGAGGCAGCATCGCTTGAGTTAGCAGCAGGTTGACCGTTGGTTGGCAAGACACTGTCATTTAGATCAAACGTGCCATCATTGTTTGATGATGCAGCTGGCTGAGAGTCTTCATTGCCGAATGGAAAATCATTGTGGACTGGTGCTTCTTGACCAGGCATTGGCGCATTTTCAAAGGGATTACTGAATCCGCCTTGATTGCCAAAAGATTGATTTCCCATTGGTTGAGAAGCACGACCGTTGTCATAGCCTTGCTGATAGCCGCCGCCATTGTACTGCGACTGACCATTGTTCCAGCCGCCTTGATTACCACCAAAGCCGGACTGAGAACGACCGCCGCCATTGTATGGCTGATTGCCATTGCGACGCGGTTCCAACAATGCAAAGTTATCAACCTGTACTTCCGTTACATAAACTCGCTGGCCTTGATTATTCTCGTAGCTGCGCGTCCGGAGCGAACCGTCAATTCCAACCAAGGCACCTTTATGAGTGAAGTTGGCAAAATTTTCGGCTGGCTTTCGCCAAATAACACAGTTGATAAAGTCGGCATCACGCTCACCTTGAGCATTCCGAAACTGACGATCAACGGCCAGCGTGAAGGAGGCCACTGATGTGCCGCCTTGAGTGTAGCGCAATTCAGCATCTCTTGTCAGACGACCGGTTAATACGACGCGATTAAGCATGGACCTCGTACTCCTCTCTAAAACTTATTCAATTGGATTGCAACGCGATTTAGGCTTCGCGCTTAACAATCATGTGACGCAGAATGTCGTCGCTGAACTTAGCCAGACGATCAAATTCGTTCAGAGCTTCGTCACTGTCAGCAGTCAGGTTGACTACGTGGTAAGTACCTTCCGTGTACTTAGCGATTGGGTAGGCAAACCGACGCGTTGACCAATCCTTTGAATCGATGATGTTGGCACCATTGTCCGTCAAAATCTTGTCAAAGCGAGCTACCAGTTCGCTCTTAGCAGATTCTTCGATGTCAGGACGAATGATGTAAGTAATTTCATATTTGCGTGTTTCCATGAATGTTACACCTCCTTATGGACTCTGGCTCTTATCTTCAAGATTAATAAGAGCAAGGAGAGCAGACGTTTTGACGTATACTCACAGAAAAAGATATTAGCATAAATAAAAATCAATTACAAGCGATTCAATCATCTGATCAAAAAAAGCTGAATTGTGGCCCTCTGTCTAAACTATATGCCGTAATTCAGCTTTTGCATTTTATTTAGTTGGTTTCTTCTTCAGTTTCTGCAGCTGATGAATTCTCAGCAGTCGCATCATCTGTTTGATCTTCTTTGGCTACTTTGGCCATCGTTGCCACCTTAGAGTCATCATCCATTCTGATCAGGTGAACCCCAACGGCTGCCCGACCAGTCTGCGAGACGGTCTCAATACCAAAGCGAATAATTACGCCCTTATCGGTAACCAGCATGATGTCCTCATCGCCGCTGACTGTCGTCAAACCGGCCAACGGACCATTCTTGGCCGTTACGTTGACGGTCTTGATTCCTTTACCGCCCCGACCTTTGATTGGATATTCAGAGGCTGGCGTCTGTTTACCAAAACCGTTTTCGCTGATAACAAAGACATTGCCGTCACTGTTAAGCGGAGCGGCCCCAATGATGCAGTCGCCATCGCGCAGTTTGGCTCCACGTACGCCAGCTGCCGAGCGACCCATGGAGCGGACGTCTTCGGCATTAAAGCTGACTGCATAGCCCAGTCGCGTTCCTAGAATCATGTTCTGCTGACCATCGATGATATTGACGTGAATCAGCTCGTCACCATCATGGAGCTGAATAGCTTTCAGACCATTGCTGCGAATGTTGCGGAAGTCATCAACCGGAGTTTTCTTAACCGTTCCCTGCTTGGTAACAAAGAACAAAAACTTGTCGGCATCGTCAGCCGCATTGGAGACGTTGATCACAGCTGTAATCTTTTCGTGATTATCGATCCCCAGCAGATTGATGATCGGAATTCCCTGTGCTGAACGACCGTACTCTGGAACCTCGTAGCCTTTCATCGAAAAGACCTTGCCCGAGTTGGTAAAGAACAGCAGGATATCATGTGTAGAACTTGAGATCAGATGCTCGATAAAGTCATCTTTATGCACGCCCATCCCTTTAACGCCACGGCCACCACGATTCTGTGACTTGAACTCATCAACCGGCAACCGCTTGATGTAGCCGTTATGCGTCAGCGTAACCACGATATCTTCTTCTTCGATCAGGTCCTCGTCTTCAATGTCGGTAATGTCACCGACTTGCAGCTCAGTCCGGCGCTTGTCGCCAAAACGACGCTGAATCTCCAGCAGTTCATCATAAATGATCTGGTTAATGCGTTCTTCATGCGCCAAAATGTCTTTGTAATCGGCAATGGCCTCAGTCAGCTTTTGGTGCTCGTTTTCAATCTTTTCGCGTTCCAGACCAGTCAGCCGAACCAGCCGCATATCCAAAATGGCTTGAGCCTGACGCTCATCCAGCGTGTAGCGATCAATCAGTTGACTTTTGGCGATCTCACTGGTCTGGGCCTCACGAATGATTTTGATAATCTCATCAATGTGATCCAAGGCAATCAGCAGACCCTTGACAATGTGATCACGGCTCTGCGCTTTTTTCAGATCAAATTCGGTCCGCCGCCGGACAACGTTGATTTGATGCTCCAGGTAGTACTGCAGAATCTGTTTGAGGCTCAATACCTTTGGCGCCCCATTGACGATGGCCAGCATGTTGAAGTTAAAGGTCGTCTGCATCAAAGTCATCTTGTACAAGTTGTTTAAGATGACCTCAGCACTGGCATCGCGCCGTACGTCAATGACAATCCGCATCCCTTCTCGGTCGGTTTCATCATTGATGTCGGTAATGCCTTCGATTTCTTTTTCACGAGCCAGCTCAGCAATTCGCTCAATCAAACGGGCCTTGTTGACCATGTATGGAATCTCGTGAACGACGATGCGCTGACGGCCATTCTTGGATTCTTCAATATCAACCTTGGCCCGCACAATAATCGTACCGCGGCCAGTCTCATAAGCCTTGCGAATGCCGGACTTGCCCATGACTACGCCCCCGGTGGGAAAATCGGGCCCTGGCAGCACCTTCATCAATTCTTCGGTCGTCACATCGGGATTTTGCATCAGCAGATGAATGGCATCGATAACCTCTCCCAGGTTGTGGGTTGGAATATTGGTTGCCATCCCCACGGCAATCCCAGAAGCACCGTTAACCAAAAGATTAGGGAACCGTGCTGGCAAAACGGTAGGCTCTTTTTCACTGCCGTCATAGTTATCCTGGAAGTCAACCGTATTCTTGTTGATATCGCGCAGCATTTCAACGGCAATCTTACTCATTCGGGCCTCGGTATAACGCATGGCGGCTGCCCCGTCACCGTCAACTGAGCCAAAGTTACCGTGACCATCAACCAGCATGTAGCGATAGCTGAAGTCCTGCGCCATCCGTACCAAACCTTCATAAATCGAGGAGTCGCCATGAGGGTGGAATTTACCCATAACGTCACCTACGATACGTGCGGATTTTTTATATGGCTTATCTGGCGTCACGCCTAATTCATTCATTCCATAAAGGATCCGTCGCTGAACCGGCTTAAGCCCATCGCGAACGTCAGGAAGTGCTCGCGCTACGATAACGCTCATTGCATAGTCCAGAAATGAATTTTTCATCAATCCGGTCAGATTGACATCGGTAATCCGCCCTGGCATATCTTGATCTGCCACGTTTTTTCCTCCTTAGCTGATTTTACAGATCCAAGTTCTCAACAAACTTGGCATTTTCTTCAATAAATTCGCGCCGTGGACCGACTTTGGTTCCCATCAGCATTGGGAAGATTTTCTCGGCCTCGGCAGCATCGTCTAAGTCAACCCGTAACAGGTGACGCTTTTCAGGATCCATGGTCGTTTCCCACAGCTGTTCAGCATCCATTTCACCCAGCCCCTTATAACGCTGGATAACCGGCTTAGGACTTGGCTGCAGCGTTCCCAGAACCTCTTGCAGCTCTTCATCAGACTCAACGTACTTAACAAACTTGCCTTGCCGAACCTGATACAATGGTGGCTGTGCAATGTAGACGTAGCCATTGGTAATCATTGGCTTCATGTAGCGATAGAACAACGTCAACAAAAGCGTTCGAATATGGGCACCATCGACATCAGCATCCGTCATAATGATCAGCTTGTGGTAGTTGGCTTTGGTAATATCAAAGTCGCTGCCAAAACCAGTGCCCAACGCCGTAAATAGTGAGCGAATCTCATCGTTGGCTAGAATGCGATCCATCCCGGCTTTTTCGACATTCAAAATCTTACCGCGAATTGGCAGGATTGCCTGCGTCAGCCTAGAGCGCCCCTGCTTGGCACTACCACCGGCTGAGTCCCCTTCGACGATAAACAGTTCTGAAATTGCCGGATCCTTGCTGGTGTTATCAGCTAATTTCCCGGGTAATCTTGAGATTTCCAAACCGCTCTTTTTGCGGGTAACCTCACGGGCACGCTTGGCTGCTACCCGTGCCTTTGAGGCCAGCATCCCTTTTTCAACGATCTTATGTGCCGTATCGGGATTCTCCATCAAAAAGCGCGTAAACATTTCACTGAAGATATGATCAGTAGCCGTTCGTGCATCTGAATTGCCCAGCTTGGTCTTAGTCTGACCTTCAAACTGTGGATCGGGGTGCTTGATCGAAACTACGGCCGTCAATCCTTCCCGTACATCATCACCAGAAAGCGTCGTATTGCCTTTCAGTTGACCGCTCTTGCGACCATAGTCATTAATAACCCGCGTCAGCGCTGTCTTAAAGCCCGTTTCGTGCGTTCCGCCTTCATAAGTATGAATGTTGTTGGTAAACGTCATCAGCGTGCTGCGGTAGCCCGTCGTGTACTGCAAAGAGACCTCAACCGTAATGCCCTTGTCTTCGCCTTCAACGTAGATTGGCGGATCAAACAGGACTTCTTGGCCTTCGTTTAAGAATTCAACATAGTGACGAATTCCGCCTTCATAATGGAATTCTTGGCGCGTTGGCTTTTCTTCACGCTTGTCTTCGATCGTGATCTTAAGACCCTTGTTTAAAAAGGACAGTTCACGAATGCGATCAGTCAGCGTTTTGATATTGTAGATCGTTGTTTCACGAAAGATTTCCGGATCCGGCTTAAAATGCACCCGCGTTCCATGCTTGAGCTCTGAGATACCCTCTTTAACGACCTTCATCGGCGTCTTGACATGGCCATGATCAAAGTCCATGTAGTATTCCTTGCCTTGGCGGGTAACGTAGACATCCAGCTCGGTTGACAGGGCGTTAACAACTGAGGCACCAACCCCGTGCAGACCACCAGATACCTTGTAGCCGCCGTTGCCGAACTTACCACCGGCATGCAAAACGGTAAAGACCGTCTCCAAGGCCGGTTTGCCAGTTTCTTTTTGAATATCAACCGGAATCCCACGGCCATTGTCGGTTACCGTAATACTGTTGTCTGGCTCGACAACGACATTGATCTCATCACAAAAACCAGCCAAGGCCTCATCGATACCATTATCGACGATTTCCCAAACCAGATGATGCAGACCTTGAGCACTAGTGGAGCCAATGTACATTCCCGGACGCTTCCGAACTGCCTCCAGCCCTTTTAAGACCTGAATCTGGCTGGCATCGTACTCGCTGGCCAGTTCTGCTTTTTTCTCTGCTTCAAGTTCTTTATCGCTCACTTTATGTCCTCCTTGTCGATCGTTCCATGGGCAATCTGAAAAATCGTTGGGCGATTGATCAATTGTCGTGCCACGCCACTGAGGCTGGTCGTTGTCAAAAACGTCTGAACCTTATCTTGAATAGCTGTCAATAGATGCGTCTGTCGATCATCATCAAGCTCTGACAAAACGTCATCCAATAGTAGCAATGGGTACTCGCCAGTCTGCTCGTTCATCAAATCGATCTCAGCCAGCTTAACCGATAATGCTGTTGTTCGCTGCTGGCCTTGTGAGCCAAAGCGATGAACGTCTTGATCATTGACTAAAAAACGGATGTCGTCACGCTGCGGACCATAAAGCGTAGTCCCCAGCTTGATTTCCTGGGCCAAATGCTCATGGTACAGATTCTGCAGCTGCGTAGCGATTTCTTTTTCC
>ERZ791908.1676-NODE-1676-length-12216-cov-15.232547_pt1 | contig 12216 bp, 14 predicted proteins | sample MGYA00510144_ERZ791908 | MGnify/ENA primary metagenome ERZ791908 (study PRJEB30046, sample SAMN00792105) | human gut metagenome | study: EMG produced TPA metagenomics assembly of the A metagenome-wide association study of gut microbiota in type 2...
GCTCAATACAAGATTTAGGACTCATAGGAAACACATGGGCTTCGTTAATTTCATCCTCGAACTGCTGAAGGATCCGCGTGCCGCGATTGCCGGTTGGATTGCCATGGGTGTGGCGCCGACCCTCGGCTTCATCTTCCTCATCGTATTTATCGAAACGGGTGTGGTGTTCTTCCCATTCCTGCCGGGCGACTCCCTGCTGTTCGCCGCCGGTGTGTTCGCCGCTCCCGATGCCGCGACCGGCAAGGCTGCGCTGCCGCTGTTCTGGCTGCTGCCGGTGGTCTGGTGCGCCCCGATTATCGGTGACCAGTGCAATTACTTCATTGGCCACTTCTTTGGCCGCCGCATTATCCAGTCCGGCAAGGTGAAGGCCTTGACCCCGGAGCGTTTGGACAAAACCGAGCACATGATTGAGAAGTGGGGCCCGCTGGCTGTGTTCCTGGGCCGTTTCTTCCCGTTCATTCGTACGTTCATGCCGTTCATCTCCGGTATTTCCGGCATGCGTTGGAGCCGATTCACCCCGTTCTCGGTGGCTGGCGGCCTGTGCTGGTCCACGCTGTTCACGCTGCTGGGTTACTTCTTCGGCAATATTCCGGCCGTGCAGGATCACTTCGAATTGGTGATCGTGCTGATTCTGCTGGTTTCGCTGGCTCCCACCATCATCGGTTTGCTGAAGGCCAAGTTCGGCAAGAAGAAGCCGGAGTCGGTTGCCGATTCCCAGCTGGATACGATGGAATCCGGTATCGAGAACCTTAATAAGTAGTTTTTGGTGCTGTAGGGTTCGTTTCTTTTCCAAGCCCCGTTCCGCATGTGATGTGCGGAACGGGGCTTTGTTGTGTTATCCACATTGTTGGTGGACAACATGCCGGGGTGTGGATAATTCGGCAAGCTGGAACCACAGAACCTGATTTCGGTTGAAATAGGTTGGCTCGCACGGTTCAATCTCCCTATGAATATCGACACATCCTCTCGCACTGTTCGCGTTGCTCGCTCTCCGGCAGCGGCCGTTTCGTCCCCTCCCCAGTCCGCTGGGGTCGGGTCCTCCCCGCCACCGCGCTACTACACCCCTCCTCCGCAACCAATGGCTGCGTATGAGAGAAAACGGTCGAACAGGACTCCGGAAGAATCGTTCTCCACGAACGTGGCATTGCACAATATTGTGACCGTGACTTCGGGTCACGGTGGCGTGGGGCTCAGCGTCATGGCCTCTATGCTTGCGCTGACGCTCACGGAGCGTGGGCAAAGCTGCGTGCTGGTCGATGCCGATTTCGTGGCGGGATGCTTGGATCTGCTGCTAGGCCTCGAGCGTGAGCCGGGTCTGCGTTTCAGTCAGATAGACGCTCCGTTGGGCCGTATTGAAGGAGCGGCACTGCGTCATGAGCTCATTGACTGGGAGGGTATTCGTGTGCTGCCGTGCGATCCCTGGAGCACGCGGCAGCCTGAATGGTGGGAAGTGCAGGCCGTGATTCGGGCACTTGCCGAAACGCACGATATTGTCATCGTAGATGCTGGCCAGGGAGGCCTGATTGAAACAGTGAGTGACTTGCGCCATGGAGTGCAGGTGATGGCCGCGGAACTTTCGGTAATCGGTTTGGCTCGGGCCAAAGCCCATCGGCTCAGATTGTCCGCATGGGAATGCGGGATTCCCCATATTGTCGGCATCGAACCGAGAGGTACGCCGCGAGGTCGCGGGAGCGTGGATGTTGCCGAAGCCGAAGATTATCTGAGCGCTGCAGTGGTGGGTCCCATCCGTCTGACTTCCAGCTTGTGCGGTGATGTGCTTGAGGGATTAGGCATCCGATCCGTGCCCAAGGGAAGTCGTAAGGCCATCGAGGCGCTCGCCGATGCGGTGGAGCGGGATATTCGCGCTGGTGCTCGGGCTGCCTGATTGAAGTGGGGATATCATGACGGCATTGCATCGCGCAGGCATGTTTTTCGGGTTATTGGATGAGCTTGCTTCAGATGATCGAGTCACTGATATTGCGGTGACTTGTGAGGGCCGCGTCTGGGCGGATCGTGGCAGCGGTATGCGGGAGCATATCTTGCAAGTGCCATTCCGATCGCCGCAAGTGGTGCGTGATTATGCGGTGCAGTTATGCGCGCAATTGGGGCGCCGCCTGGATGATGCGTGCCCTATTGCCGATGCTTCCAATATGCATGGTGTGCGTGTCCATGCGGTGATAGCGCCGTTAGTGCCGCAGGGGGCGTCGATTTCCATACGATTCCCCGGCAGCGAGGTGGCATCGTTGCAGCGGCTTGCCCAGTTGGGCATGTTTCCTGCCGGCTGGATTTCGGTACTAAGCGGGCTGGTGAGCAAGAGAGCCGCCGTGCTGATTACTGGCGGTACCGGCGTGGGCAAGACCACCCTGGCAAAGGCGTTGCTTGCGCAGTGTGATGCGAATGACCGTATCGTCACCGTGGAAGAGGTGCGGGAGCTTGGCGATTTTGGCCATGGGAATCATGTTTCCATGGCGGCGAGGGAAGCGAACGTTGAAGGCGAAGGTGCGGTGGGCCTTCCCGATTTGGTGAAAGCCACGCTGCGCATGCGCCCCGACCGGGTGGTGTTGGGGGAATGCCGTGGCGAGGAGATTGTGGATCTGCTGAGGGCGTTCAATTCCGGCCACCGGGGCGGCATGACCACCTTGCATGCGAACAGCGTGGCGCAAGTGCCGCAGCGTTTGATCGCACTGGGATTACTGGCCGGGGTGGCTCCTCGTGCATTGGCCATGCTTGCCGAAGGCGCCTTCGATGCGGTGCTGCATCTTGAACGAGTGGACGGCCGTAGGCGTATTGCACAAATTGGCACTTTGCACGCCTCGTATGGTGAATTGCAAGGCGTTCCATTGGTGGCTTGGGACGGTTCGGCCGAGCCTCGATATTCACCTCAGTGGTGTGATTTCGCGGCATTGTGGGGCTGTAGCTAGGGGTGGGATATTGCTCTGGTGTGTGATGCTGACGATGGTCGCTGTGCTGATATGGCCTAGTCGCCAATCTGGGGTTGTTGATCGTCTGCGTGATGTGCGGAGTCTTTCTGGAAGGCTCAATCGAGGTGCTGGTGGAGGTTTCGTGAGCCGGAATGGGTGGGGCTCGAACGTCGGAGGTGGTGCTGGGCGTAGAACGACAGCAGCATTGCCGAGGAGCGGAATCGCTCAGGTATTGGCCTCCGCCATCGCTCGCATGGCAGGTGGAGGAACGCTGGTGGAAGCGTTCGAGGAGCAATTCGGCGGACGTTTTGCCGTGCGCAGGCTGACCCCACAACGCCTGACCGACTTGTTTGAGCGGCGACGATTGCCGGACGAATCACGCGCGCAGTCCGTGCGTGCCGCCATGGGCGCTGCTGCGGCAGCGACAGTCAGCGAGGAATTGGGCTGCCGTGCCGTGCCCTGCTTGGAGGCGGTATTGGATGTCTACTCGCATATGAGATTGATGCAGAACATGAGGGCGCAGGCCTTCGCCGTGCCTCAAGCCACGGTTGGTTTGCTCAGCGCGTTGCCGGCAATCGCGGTTGTGTTGGGGGAATTGATGGGAGCTCACCCCTTGCTGTTCTTGTTCGGTTCTCAACGCGGCCTAGTGTGTTTGGTGTCGGGCGGATGCTGCTATGTGGTCGGTCTGGTTTGGATGCGCGCCCTGATGCGAGACGGCTGACAGCTATCGGGGTGAGACGAAGATGATTGGAACATGCATTGCATCGGGGTGCGCGGCGTTCGCATGCTGGCTGAGCATGGTGAAGCCGCGTGCAGCCAGTCGTCTGCCTGACATTGGGCAATGGGCGAATCATGACGAGCCTGTTGTGGTTGCCGATGCGGCATGGACCATGCTGGTGCTGCGGATGGTGCAAGTGTCCCTGCGGCAAGGAGCCTCGGTTCCGCGGGCCCTTGATGTTGTGGGCCGCGCTGTTGGAGGCGCATACGGTCGATGCTTAAGCCGCGTGGGTGAATCATTATTGCGCGGCGTCTCATGGTCGGACGCATGGTGTGCCGCCTTAGCCGGGGCGGATGCTTCGGCGGGGATGAACCATTCCGCTCGTTTGGGTGGCACAAAACGGCGGGGCCGGTCAGGGCAGCATGGCGATACGGATGGCGGTGCTGGTGACATCGCACTGGGCATGATCCGCGAGTCTTTGGAACCGGCTTGGTTGCAAGGGGATTCTCCCGGAGTGCTTATCGATGCTGCTGTCGAACAGCTTGATAAGGATGAGCGAGCGCGTATAGAACGTGCCGCTGCCCGTTTGTCCGTGCGTTTGCTGATGCCGACTGGCTTGTGCTTTTTGCCGGCGTTTGTCATTGTCGGAGTGCTTCCAGCAATTGCTTCTTTCCTGATGTAGGTTTCTTCTGGCCTGTTTTGGTTCTCTCGTCTTGCGTTGTGTCATGACGCATGGCTGGTGGTTATCCACTTTTGTTGTGGATGACACGCCGCGGTGTGGATAACTTGGCAAGCTGGAACCACATGTGCTGTTCGCTGATGCGCCGCACGCCGGATTGCTTCACAGTGGAACTCACCTCGCGTCACAGTGTTCGGCGCGAGGGCCAAACGCTATCGCACGGAGTCAGGAGAGCGCACGATTGATGTGGGCCTTCCCGTGGGGAAAGGAATACCGATGGACACGCACATTCCCATCATCGTTGATGGTCAAGCGGGCATATTTGCCCACAGCAAAGCCAAAATCGCAGAGCTCAACGCCCGTGCCAAAGAACGGCTATGCCTCATGGATGCACGGATGCGCACGCTTATGGCTGAGCCGGAAGAAGGAGCGGCCACAGCCGAGTACGCGGTGGTGCTGATTGCCGCCACCGGGTTCGCGGCGCTTTTGGTCACCATTCTGAAGTCGGATGCCATTAAGACGTTGCTGACAAATCTGATCAAAAAGGCGTTGAACGTCGGGTGAGCGACTCGGGAGGGCAATGAACATGAGAAAAGGTCTCAGCAGATGGCTCGCCCGTTTGCCGCCTGTGCACAATGAGGGTGCGGCCACGGCCGAGTTCGCGGTAGTGCTGCCCAGCGTCATTGCAATAACGGGGGTGTTGCTGACGCTTACCCGAGTGGTTGCGGTATCCATGGATTGCCAAAGTGCCGCAACGGCATCCGCGCGTGAATTGGTGGTTTCTGATGATGAATCCGCAGCACAACAGGCTGCCGTGAATATTGTGGGAAGCCGAGTGGATGTGACTGTGCATCAGGAAGGCAGCTTGGTGCGAGTGGCGGTCGAATGCCCCGTTTTGCCAGGGCCTTTGAATGTGACTCCTACTCGGGTGCATGGTGAAGCTGTGGCTGCGCGGCAATAACACACACGGTCGGTCGGGAGGGGGAACGACGATGGCGGCATGTATGCCACGTATGTCACGTCTTGAAGAAGGGTCAGGCACAATGGCCGGTGTCATGCTGGTCATGCTGGTTGGGGTGGCTCTTTCGGCAACGGCGTGCATTGGCAATCTGGTGGTTTGCCAAAACCGGGCACGTTCCCTAGCTGACCTCATCGCTTTCGATGCCGCCTATGCCGCATGGCATGGGTGGGCGGACGATCCATGCGCGTTCGCAGGTCAGCTGGCCGTATCCAATAGCGTCGCATTGCCCGATTGCATGGTGCAGTCGGATGATGTGCAGGTCACCGTGGCAGTGGATACTGCAGTCCCATTGACGCCGCGCGTGCAGCGAACGGCTCTTGCCGGACCGGCGGAATGCGATAAGGGAGGTGCTAGTGAGTAACCACACAGCATAAAACAGGGCCGCATTCTAGCGGACTTTCGCCATCCTTGGCTAAGGTAAAAGCATGAGCGAGAGTGAACACAACGAGCGCCGCAGCATCGTGGCAATGGTGGGAAACCCCACCTCCGATAAAGGACGCGGTGCCAAGGTGGATGCGCAGGTGCTGAATCTGCTGGAAGAGGCAGGTCGCTCCCATAATTTTGAAGTCATCGACATTACCGGTACGAGTTTCGAGGATTCATTGCATCAGGCTCGTGAACGGTCGCATGAGTATGACTACTTGGTGGTGGTCGGTGGCGACGGCATGATAGCGCTTGGCGCCAATGCGGTGGGGTGCGGCGGCAAGCCTTTGGGTATTGTGGCCATGGGGTCGGGCAACGATTTCGCTCGCGGGCTCAAGCTGCCGGTGAACCGTATTGAAACCGCGGTGGAAGGCATCGTGGGCGCCATCGTGCGCGGTTCGCATATCGATGTGGACATGGGCCGTGTGACTTCCTTGGAAGGTGGTTATGCGGTAGATACGTCCACCGGGGAGGAATACAAGTGCGAGGGCGACAGGTCCGCTGAGTATCCGATCGATCGCTACTATGCTGGCATGCTCTCCTGCGGTCTTGATGCGAGCATCAATGACCGTGCGAACCATTCGCGTCTGCCGACCGGCACCATGCGCTATTTCTTGGCGGTACTGGTGGAGCTGACGCATATGAAGCGTTACGGATACCACATCAAGGCCACGTTGGCCGATGGTTCCGTGGACGAGAGGGACATCATCACCCCGCTGTTGACAGTCGCGAATTCACGGCATATCGGTGGTGGTATCGAGGTGTCGCCATACTCCTGTTTCTCCGACGGATTGCTGGATTTGGTGTGGATGGATCATGTGCCGAACGTGCGGGAGTGCGCAGTGGCTCTTGCGAATGCGTATAACGGCAAGCTGCTTGCCTCCGACGTATTTGGGTGGGAGCGGATTCGAGAAATCGAGGTCACTCGCGCAGACGAAGGCGATGAGCCTCCGGTGCTGATGGCTGATGGTGAATACATCGGGCATTTGCCGGTTCGTGTGGTGGCGGAGAATTGCGCGCTGCGCGTGCTGGTGCCGCCGGCCGTGGCGGCACGTGAGGTCGATTCCAGGCAGCAGGTGCTCGATGCCATCACCCGCGATGGCCGTGATCCCGTGACCGGACGCTTTAACTAGACGAAAATGCTTTGGCTCCCCTCTCCGAGCGGAGCTGTCGGCGAAGCTGACTGAGGGGAGGTCTGCCGCTGGCAGCGGTTATGCGATGTAGCTTTCGATGTGTAGCGTCTGTGCAATGACTTCCTTGATGGTGCGGTCGCTGACACCGGGGTGTGAGCGGATCAGGGAGATCAGTCCCACATTGAGCGTGAAGAACGTCTCGTGGACGTTGGTGATTGGCAGCCCATGCATCTGCTCGAAGTCGCGCACTGTGGTCTGGGCGATGTAGTCTGCGATGCGGTCGGCGGCCTGGTCGATGAATTTGATGTACAGTTCGGCGTTGCCGTCCTGGATCATCCGGTTCGAGAACGGGCTTTCGTCGGCAATGAGCGAACGCAGTACGAGAACGATTTCGTCAAGCGCCTTGTTCACGTTGCCGATTTCGCGGGCCTGGTTCCATTCCTCGAGCTTGGTGAGGATCTCATCGATCACATCATCCAGCACGGCGTCGGCCACGGCGTCCTTGTCGTTGAAGTAGTGGTAGAACAGCGATCGCGTCATGCCGACCTTGCTGGCGATGTCGGAGACGGTGATCTTGGAGAAGCCCTTTTCCAAGCAGATTTCGCGTGCGGCGCGCACAATGGACTCGCGGCGAGTGTCTCCGCGGTTGGCGCGCTTGCCCTCGAGAATCTGGCTCATGGGTGCCTCCTGAATGTAACTGATGTTGACACTATGTTAAACAAACGGGAGTACGAGGAAATACCGAACAAAATAACGTCAATTCCGAAACCGTGTGGTGCATGTCGCCCATGAGATCGCCAATATATCGACGAAGCAATGAACTGCTCGGAATGGTATATACCGAAACGATCTCTGTTATTTACGAAAAATTGAGTGAGGGGCAAGGTAGGTTAGTAGCTATGGCACTTGCACTGTATCGTCGCTATCGTCCGGACACCTTTGAAGGTGTGATCGGCCAGGACCAGGTCACGGTTCCTTTGATGCGAGCCCTTGACGAGGGCAGGCTCACGCATGCCTATTTGTTCTCCGGCCCGCGAGGCTGCGGCAAGACCAGTTCCGCGCGTATCCTGGCCCGTTGCGTCAACTGCGCCAAGGGCCCAACCTCGCATCCGTGCGGCGAGTGCGAAAGCTGCAAGGATCTGGCCACCGGAGGCCCGGGATCCATCGATGTGGTCGAAATCGATGCCGCCTCACACAACGGTGTGGACGATGCCCGCGAATTGCGCGAACGCGCCGGGTTCGCCCCCGCCCGCGACCGCTACAAGATTTTCATCCTCGACGAGGCTCACATGGTCACGCAGCAGGGCTTCAACGCGCTGCTCAAGATCGTTGAGGAACCGCCCGAGCATGTGATGTTCATCTTCGCCACCACCGAACCGGACAAGGTGATTGGCACCATCCGCTCGCGTACCCATCATTACCCGTTCCGTCTGGTGCCGCAGGAGGTCATGGGCCCCTATCTGGAAACGATCTGCGAGAAAGAGAGCATCAAGCCTGAGCCCGGCGTGCTGAAACTCGCGATGCGTGCCGGCGGCGGCTCCATGCGAGACACCCTGTCCGTGTTGGACCAGCTCATGGTCGGTTCCGTCGAGGGCGTCATCACCCATGATGCCGCCGTGGCTCTGCTTGGTTTCACTCCTGAAGCGTTGATCGGTGAGGCCATCGATGCGGTCATCGATCATAACGGCGAGGCCCTGTACGGCGTGATCCAGAAGGTCGTGGTCGGCGGGTTCGACCCACGACGATTCGTGGAGGATCTGCTGGCCCGCGTGCGTGACCTGCTGGTGCTGACTTTGGCGGGCGACCGCGCGGAATCCGTGCTGTCAGACACGGCCGAGGCCGAGGACATGGACGACCTGCACCGCCAGGCCAAGGCCCTTGGACTGAGCGCGCTCACCGCCATTGCGGATATCATCAACACCACGCTGGGTGCCATGACCGGTGCCATCTCCCCGCGTATGCGACTCGAATTGCTGGCGGCCCGACTGCTGGCCGGCAGCGAAAACGGGTTCGTTGCACCCGCTGCCGCTCCCGCATTGGGAGCTCCCGCGCCAGCCGCAGGAGCTGTAGCTTCTGCCGCTCCCGCTACGGGAGGTGCAGCAGGTGGCTTTGCCGGCGCATCTCGCGGCGGTTTCGTCGGGGCCTCACACGGTGGATTCGCCGGCGCTGCACGAAATCAAGCACAGACGCAGACCGCGCCCGCAGCCGCCGCCCCTGCTGCGCCTGCATCTCCTGCTACGAATGCTGCGGCTCCAAGCTCCGACTCCCGATCCACTGATGAAAAGTGGAATGCAGCCGTTGCCGCATTGCCGCAGGCCATCCGCGAATACGTCACCAGAGACAAGGTGCCGACGGTGGTATTCGGCCCCAACCGTAAGGGATTGCCCTGCCTGTCCATGACCTTCGACAAGCCGCTCAGCCAGCATGCGTTTGCGCTCGCGGTGGATAACAGCGGCAAAAAGGCCGCAATCGTGGTGATGGATGCCGTACGCCAGGAATTCGGTGCCGATGCGGTTATCGCTCCTGCGGCCGTTGCGGCCAACGGTGAGCGAGTGGAATCCGTCAAGCGCCTGAGCCCCGAACAGTTGGCCAAGGTCAAGCAGCAGATTGCGATGGCCAAGGCGGGTCTGGCCGCTTCGAGTCTGGGAGCTGGCCTGGGCATGCATTCCGGCAGTGAGCCAAAAGCTCAGAAGCCGGCTGCTGAGGGGAACGCCGAAGATGCGGATGGCAGCCACCGAGCCTCTGGCGTAACGCCGGGAGGCGCTTCGAACAAGCCCGATTTGGATGATGACGATCCATGGGCCAAACCTGCCGCATTGTCTGAGGCTGTGGGCGAGCCATCTGCGTCTGCCGGTGAGCCGTCTGTTGATGGTTTTGCTCCGAGCAATCCAGACCCTGCATCTGCACAGGCGCCTGAAAAGCACCACAAGAAGCATGTCGCCGTGCCGGACATGAGCGATGACGTGGACCCATGGGCAACGCCGGCAGCGCCTGTCGCACACGCACAAGATGCGACCGCCAATACCCAGGCCGGCCAAGCTGAGCAATCCGCCGCGTCTGCTTCCTCGAACGTGGGTGCCCCGGCTGCGGATCCTGCTGTCCCAACGGCATCCGCTGACCCGTGGAACCAGCCGGTGCCTCCGCCTGCCGAACCGATGGGTGACCCGTGGAACCAGCCTGCTGCGTCTGCGCCGCAAGCTGCGCCGGATCCATGGAATCAACCAGCTCCTCCGCAATCGGAACCGGATCCGTGGAATCAACCGCAGGGTCAGGCTCAGCGGCAGACCCCATCGCAGAGTCAGGGTATGCCGCAAAGCCAGAACTCGGGCGCTGCTGACCCGTGGAACCAGCCAGTGCCACCGAGTCCTCAGCCGCAGGTTGCGGCCGAGGACGATGAGTATTCGATGAGCGACCAGTCGCTTGGCGATGCCACGGCCATGAAGATGGATGATCTCAAGAAGCTGTTCGAGGTCAAGAAGGTCGAGGAGTTTGCGGCCGATGACCCGAAGAACCCGAAGAACATCCAGCCCGCCAAGAAGCATACGGATGACTGACCGCAGCACATCATACGAAACGAAAAACAACATGAGGAGCACACATGGCATTGGCCTATGACGGCGCCATCCAGCGGTTGATTGACGCATTCGGGCACCTGCCCGGAATCGGTCCCAAAGGAGCTCAGCGCATTGCTTTCTACATGCTGTCCGCCCCCGAAGATGAGGCCCGCGAGCTGGCCGAGGCCATCGAAGAGGTCAAGGCCAAGGTTCGGTTCTGTGAGATTTGTGGCAACGTGTGCGAGACGAGCCCTTGCCCGGTGTGCGCGGACCCGCGCCGCGACCGCAGCGTGATCTGCGTGGTCGAGGAGCCTAAGGACGTGATGAGCATCGAGCGCACCCGCGAATACCGCGGCCTCTACCATGTGCTCGGCGGCGCCATCAACCCGATGGCTAACGTTGGCCCTGCGGATTTGCGCATCCCCGGCCTGCTCAAGCGTTTGGAAGGCGATGAGGTCAAAGAGGTGATCATGGCGCTTGACCCGAACATCGAAGGCGAAGCCACCACCAGTTACCTGACCCAGTTGCTGCGTCCGGTAGGCGTCAAGATTACGCGTCTTGCCAGCGGTCTGCCGGTCGGCTCTGACCTCGAATACGCCGACGAAATCACCCTCGGCCGAGCCCTAGCCGGCCGCCGCGAAGCTTAAGCGGCATCTCTCTCCTTAGGTGTATCGTATTTATAAAAACTGTTGGCATATAAGAAATTGCAGACTTTGTTGGTTTTACCAGTAACCTATCATCATATATACCGCCAACGATTTTTCCGCGATAATAGATAATAAATTCTCCCATAATTGCACGATATGTTATTTCTTGTAATTCTGATAATTGTTCTAAAACAAATTGTAAATAATCTTTACTTGAAGCCATTTCTAAATCTCCAATCTTGAATTTTATTATTCCAATGCTTTCTTTAAGTCCAGAACAAATTGCTTTTGTTGTTTTTTCAAATAGGTTTTTACAAAAGGTTTCATAAACCACTTTTTAGGTATCACATTTTCTGTAAAGTCTATTTGTGTTTCATTCCCTTTGTCTGTAAAAATACCAATCCAGTGACCTTTCATGTTGCTATTATCCATATCAAATTCCCAGCGTTTATATGGTTCTACAACGGTAACGGTAAATGTAGTAGCATATCCATTTTTTGTGTATTCAATAAATTGTTTGTCATTTATTATTTCTGTTTTGCTCAAATCACTTCGCCATGAGTTATATTTATCAACAGCTAAAACAATGTTCCAAACTTCTTGAATATCATTACTAATAATTGTATTTATATTTGAAATTGCCACTTTTTCATTTCCCCTTTTTAAATTACCGTTTATCGTATCCACATTATAACATTCTCATATCAGCACTACAATAAAATTTTATGCTCCGATAATCTTATTGAACAGCTCTAACAGACACCATGTCATCACTCCAATCTGAAATTTTGGCAAGAAAAAAGCAGTCAATCATAAGACTAACTGCTTTGTGTAGATATGAACTTATAAAATATTTAGTTTATGATATTGCAACATCATTTAATGTCCTCTGTGTTTTGCTTTTTTCTTTTGTTGCTTCAACTTAAACTTTCGTTCTGCGTGCATTTGCTTTTTATGTTTGGAATTAGATTTATATTCTTTTTTTTTTAATTCATGTTGTAATTTTAAAGCTTGTTGCGATTTTGTCCCAATTTCATTGTTCTGTAATTGTTTCTTTACATCTCTAAGAACTCTTTTAGGATTTTTCTTATCCTTTTTTACAATCGTTTCAACTGCTGGA
>ERZ791908.1678-NODE-1678-length-12192-cov-10.888276_pt1 | contig 12192 bp, 13 predicted proteins | sample MGYA00510144_ERZ791908 | MGnify/ENA primary metagenome ERZ791908 (study PRJEB30046, sample SAMN00792105) | human gut metagenome | study: EMG produced TPA metagenomics assembly of the A metagenome-wide association study of gut microbiota in type 2...
AAGGAAACCCTGACGGTTTCCTTTCACACTTTTCTTCCCTCCGAAACTTTCGGCTTGGCAAGTTCTTTGACAGACTAAAGCCCGGGGCTTCCGCCCCGGGCTTTTGCTGTACCATATTGCTTTAGTTTGTCGTGATCTCTCCGGCCTTTTTGAGCGAGAGCTTCGTCACGGCCGGGCCGATAAGCTCATAGATGAGCGTACCGCAAAGGATGACCGCGCGAATCTGCGGTGCAAAATGCGGCACGATCTTACCGGCTGCCAGCGACAGACCGATGGCCACACCAGCCTGCGGCAGCAGGCACGGGCCAAGGTACTTTTTCACGTTCTTGTCACACTTGCACACGATGCCGCCAAGCGAAGCGCCGAAGGCCTTGCCGGCCACTCGCAGCACGATGTAGATCACGCCGATGAGGCCGACCGTCGGCAGCACAGACAGCTTGAGGTCCGCGCCGGACGCGACGAAGAACAGCAGAAAGATCGGCGGCGTCACGCCGTCACAGATGTCCATGATCTGCGTGACATCCGGTGAGAAGTTCGCCACGACCGCGCCCATGGCCATGCACAACAGCAGGGATGACAAATCAAACAGGGTAGCGATGCCGATGCCCGCAAACACGAATGCCACAATGAGTGACAGGCGGTTGCCCGCCTTCTTGAAGAAGCGCAGCGGCAGCAGGAAGATAAAGCCGAGCGCCGCGCCCACCACGAGCGCACCGCCGATCTCACGCAGCGGCGACAGCAGGGATGCGCCGAACGATGCGCCCGCGTCTGTCAGGCCCTGCGCCACAGCGACGGCGAGCGAGAACAGGATAAGGGCTGTCGCATCGTCGATGGCGACGACGGACAGCAGCGTCTCCGTCACGGGGCCCTTTGCGCGGTACTGCTTGATGACCATGATGGTCGCAGCAGGAGCCGTGGCTGCCGCGATCGCGCCCAGCACAAGCGAGAACGGCAGCGGCTGTCCCGCGATCAGCAGGCCGAGCACCACAAATACGACCGCAAACAGCGATTCGAGGCACGCGATGACGATCGGCGCAACACCGACACGCTTGAAATAGGACATTTTGAACTCATTACCGATGGAGAAAGCAATGAAGCCCAGCGCCACATCGGAAATGATATTGATCGTCGTGAGAAAATCCTCCGACAGCAGGCCGAAAACGCTCGGCCCGATGAGAAGACCCGCCACAAGATAGCCTGTTACGTTTGGCAGATGCACATGCTTTGCCATGCGCCCGCAGAACATGCCCGCAAAGATCATGATGGCCAGGTCCAGCAGGGTATTGAGATTCATTGGTATTTGCCCAGTCCTTCCACATACGAGATCGGCACCGTGAAGAGGATGCCGCTGTCCGGCTGATCCAGTCCTCCCGTTACCTCATTGACGACGCGGCTGACCGTGCGCACCTTCTCACCGTCCAGCACCATAAAGATCATCTTGTTTTCCTTGTGCGCCGGGTTCATCAGCATCCGCAGGGAGCCGAGGAACCGAAGCTCGTCGTGCGCCTCGAGCTGCTGCGCCATGCCGCGGCTGTCCAGAATGGTCGCGCCGGGGATATGTTCCTTCTCCAGCGCCGTGAGAAGCTTATCCAGACATTCCAGCTTGTTCAGAACGATCACCAATAGCTGCATCATGTTCGCCTCCTGAAATTTTTCCGGACACTATCTTAGCACTGTCTCTCCGAAAAAACAACAGGAAATCACGGGTTTTTCCATTTTTTACGCCGGAAACAGCTCGTGCAGCGTCCGCTCCGTCAGCGCATCTGCCGCTGCGAAGTCCACATAGGGGCGGCACAGGGCCTCCAGCTCATCATGGATGCGCTTTGCCTCGCGCACATGCTCCGCTGCCTTCCGCAGGAGCGTTCCCGCCGTGTCCCGCGCAAAGTGCAGCGTGTCGCGCGCCGCGGGCGGCAGCGTGCCGTCCAGCTCCAGCGTACAGCAGCGCTCGCCCGCATAGGGAAAGTCCGGACTGCTCGCCACAAAGGCCGCCCCTGCCCCCGGCACAAGCAGGTGCGCGGGCGCGCCGTCCGGCTGCAGCGGCGTGTAGCAGACAAGGCACGTCTGCCCGAGCTGCAGAGCCTGTTCCAGCACGCGCTGCAGCAGAGCCGGGGCAAGGCCGTAGCTGTCCTCCAGCACATAGACCCGCCCGCACACAGCCGCAGCCGTCTCCGTGCAGAACGACAGCCCCTCCGGCGTTACGGCACTGAGAAACCGCCGCCGGACCCTCCCCTGCCGCCCGGATGGCCGCAGGGCCGTCAGCGCCAGGCAGCCCGCCAGCTCCTCGAGATCACGGCGGCAGCGCGGCTCCTCCCACATGGCCCGTGCCGGGTCCAGCAGGCGGTCCGCGGCGGCAAGGCACGCCGTCACGAGCGGATACTGCGCGGCGTTCTCCCGCTTCCGGCGGCGCAGCTCCGGCTCGACGCGTGCGATGCCCGCCCGGTCATAAAACGCGCCGAAGTCCACATATCCCTCCCGCCCGGCGCACAGCGTCGGCTCGAGCACATGGGGTGCCGTGGCGTCGACCCAGCCGCGCCCGAGAGACGGCAGCACGACGGCATCGAGGGACTGCGGATCGGACGAGCACAGAAACCGCCATACCTCCAGCCCCCGTGCGGCGGCCTCATCGGCAATGCGCCGGAGGAACGTCGACTTGCCGCAGCCGGAGCCGCCCTTGATGTAATCCACCGCGCAGCACTCCTCCGCCAGCTCCGAGGCGAAGGTGGAAAACCCCCGCGGTGTGCACGAACCCAGAAAAAATGTTGCCTGCATCAACAGCACCTGCCTTTCTCCCAGATATCTATGCGCGGCGGAGCGAAAATGTTCCTTCCCCAAATTTAGGCTTTATTTCTATATGCAAACATTGACAGGATACATATTTTGTGCTAAAATACCATAAAAATGTGGAAGATCATCGCTTCCCGCATTTTCAGCATCACAGGAAAGAAAGGAAGATCACCATGAAAAAACGTTGTCTCAGCCTGCTGCTCACCCTGTGCCTGCTGGCCGCGCTGGCCGTTCCTGCCTTCGCGCAGGAAGCGGAAAAGCAGCCGACACTGCAGCCCGCCTCGGAGCATCCGTCCGTTCTTCTGAATACCCCGGCCGTTGAGGTCCCGGCTGTCCGCGCCGAACCAGCGCCCACATGCGTGCCGCACAGCAACATGCGCGGTCTGTCCATCGCCAGGGGCTATGAGGGTTATCTCTATTACAGCCTCTACCGCGGCACCTACTCCGGTACCTACGGTTATTCCATTGAAGTCTACCGCGGCACCAGCATCACGGAAGCCAATTATGTTGGCGGCTATGCCGATGGCTATACCACCAGCGATCCGCAGACGCTGGAGCTGATCATGGAATCTGATTTTACAAGCTCGCTCACCACCGGCACCTATACCGTTGTGAGCACGGTCCTCGTCGCCGTCAACGGTGAAGCCCGCGCCGTGAGCGGCACGGAGACCAAAACGCAGATCCAGGTCGTCAACAATCCTATCCCGCTGCAGGGTATTTACTTCGAAAGTGTGAAGGATACCATGTACATCGACCAGGATCAGGAGATCAAGACGCGCATCGCCTTCTCCCCCGCCAACACGACAGCCCGCCGCAACTATGCCCTGAGCCTCAGCAATGATACCGTGCTCGGCGGGATGGATTTCGGCGATTCCATCACGCTCATCGGCTATCAGCCCGGCACCACGACGGTCTATGCCCAGCTTGGCAGTATCGCGGCAGGTTTCCGTGTTACAGTTCATGGCTATTTGGGCAGCATCGTCACGGACAGCGTGACCCTGCACGAAGGCTCCTCGACAAAGCTTCCTCTTGAGATCAGTCCCGATGACGGCCGGACGAAGGTCGTCTGGAGCTCGAACGACCCGCTAATCGTCAGCGTCGCACAGGACGGCATCATCACCGCACTGCGTGAAGGCTCTACCATTGTAAACGCTTCCCTTACCTACCCGGACGGCCGCACCGGTCTTGCGTCCTGCGCCGTGACCGTCACGCTGCACACCGGCGACGTGCTCTCCGAGCAGGCCCCCACGGCCAGCCGCGACGGCTGGCAGCAGGTCAACTGCACCGTCTGCGGTCATGAGGCGACGCACATTCTCTCCCGCCGTTTCCTCGACCTCGACGGCACGCAGTGGTATGCCGACGGCGTGGACGACATCGTCGACCGCGGCCTGATGAACGGCACCGGCCCCGTGACGTTCGAGCCGGACTCCACCATGACCCGCGCCATGCTCGTCACGGTGCTGTGGCGCAGCGCCGGTTCTCCGAACGAGGGCACGAACGGCTTCACGGATGTTCCCGCCGATCAGTGGTACACGCAGGCCGTCGCATGGGCTGCGCAGAACGGCATCGTCAACGGTGTTGGCAGCAACAAGTTTGACGCGGATGCCAAGATCACCCGCGAGCAGCTGGCCGCCGTCCTGTACCGCTATGCCGGGAAGGTCGGTATGGACGTCACCGCGCGCGCCGATCTCAAGCTCTTCCCGGATGCCGGCAGCGTCAGCGCCTATGCCACGGACGCCCTGAGCTGGTGCGTAGCCAACGGCATCGTCAACGGCACGCTGGAGCACGGCACGGCCTATCTGGACCCGCAGGGCTCCGCCACGCGCGCTCAGGTCGCCACGCTCATGTCCCGCTATCTCAAGCTCACGAAAGCATAACCGAAAAATCACTGAGGCCGTCCAATCGGGCGGCCTCTTGCTTTTTCTGCTGCAATGCCCTATACTGATGCAGGAGGTGGTTCCACATGAAAAGCAGGCGGCTTTCCCTGTTTCTGACGTTTCTGAAAATCGGCGCGTTCACGTTCGGCGGTGGCTATGCCATGATCGCGCTGCTGGAGCATGAGCTCATCGAGAAAAAGGGCTGGATCGGGCACGACGAATTTCTCGATATGGCAGCCATTGCGGAATCGACGCCCGGCCCCGTCGCCGTGAATGCAGCGACGTATGTCGGCTTCCATGTTGCCGGGGTGTCCGGTGCGGCGCTTGCCACACTGGCCGTGTGCCTGCCGTCGTTCCTGATCATTTTTGCGATTTCCCAATTCTTTGACCGCTTTCTTGCGCTGACCACCGTCGGCTATGCCTTCCGCGGCATTCAGGTCTGCGTTGTCTATCTCATCGCATCCGCCGGATGGAAAATGGTCCGGAAGCTGCCGCACCGTCCGCTGGATAACGTGATCCTCGCCATCGTTCTGCTGGCCATGCTGGCCTGCTCCATGCTTGCCGTCTCGTTCTCCTCCATCTATTTCATTCTGCTCAGCGGCACGGCCGGGCTCTGCGTCTACGGCGTGCGGCAGCTGCGGAGAGGCGGTGGGAAGCCGTGATCCGGCTGTTCTGGAATTTTCTTATGATCGGCGCGCTGTCCTTCGGCGGCGGCTACGGCATGATCTCCCTTGTGCGGGAGACCGTTCTGTCCAACGGCTGGCTGACGGAATCGGAGTTTCTGAGCTTTATCGCCGTCTCGGAGTCGACGCCCGGCCCGCTGGCCGTGAATATGGCCACATTCGTCGGTTCGTCGCAGGGGGGCTTCTGGGGCGCGCTGGTCGCGACGCTCGGCGTCGTGCTGCCGTCGTTTCTGCTCCTGCTGCTCATCGCCGCCGTGCTGCGGAACCTCATGAAATACCGCGGCGTTGAGGCCTTTCTCTCCGGCGTGCGGCCGTGCGTCGTGGCGCTCATTCTTGCCACGGCCGTGACCATGGGCCTGACGCGCCTGCTCGGCTTTACGCACCTCGGTGATGTCCCTGTGCCGGATATCCGCTCGCTTCTTGTGCTGGCGGTCCTTGCCGCCGTCCATTTCCTGTGGAAAAAGCTGCGCGGCAAAGTGCCCTCCCCCATTGCCATGATCGGCCTGTCCGCCGTCCTTGGTATCCTGCTCTGGAGTATCTAGAAAGCAAGTAACACACACGCAGCAGGCACCGATTGCGTCTGCAGCGGCTATCAGCAGCCGCCGCTATTTCACGAAAAACAGCCGCTGCACTGCGCAGCGGCTGCCGTTTTATTCTGTTTTACTTCGTGCCGAAGATACGGTCGCCCGCATCACCGAGGCCAGGCACAATATAAGCATGCTCGTTCAGATGGTCATCGACAGCAGCGACATAGAGGTCGACATCGGGATGCGCCTCCGTCACAGCCTTCACGCCCTCTGGCGCAGCGATGATATCCATCAGGGTGAGATACCTGCAGCCGTATTCCTTCTTCAGGATGTCCAGCGCAGCAACGGCGCTGCCGCCGGTGGCCAGCATCGGATCGACCACGAAGACCTGACGCTCCGAGATATCGGGCGGCATCTTGCAGTAATACTTGACCGGCTCATGGGTCTCCGGATCACGGAACAGACCGATATGACCGACCTTCGCAGAGGGGATCAGCTCGATCATGGAGTCGACCATGCCCAGACCTGCGCGCAGGATGGGAACGATCGCCAGCTTTTTGCCGGAAAGGACCTTCGTCTTTGCCATGGCAACCGGCGTCTCGATCTCGACTTCTTCCGTCGGAAGATTTCTGGTCGCTTCATAGCACATCAGGGCTGCGATCTCGCCGACGATCTCGCGGAATTCCTTCACGCCCGTGTTCTTGTCACGGAGGATCGAGAGCTTGTGCTGCAGCAGCGGATGATCCAAAACCTGTACTTTACCCATTGACACTCTCCTTCGATGTGCGCAGGCGCTCCGCACGTTCCCGCTCTGCCTGAGACAGACGCAGATAATTCGGCGCGAGCGCCGCGCCGCTGCAATCCGCCCCTTCACTGAGGAGCCGCCGCGCAGCGAGCGCCACACCTGAAGCGCGCTGCATTCTCCTATGCTCCGGCGCAAGCATGCAGCCGGAGATTTCCGTACCGAACGTATTATAGCACAACTGTGCGCCATCGCCAACCATTATTTTCGGTTTTTCGCAATTTTCCAGTGCGAGCCGCACCTCGTCGAGCGAAACGGCGCAGTCGGGGCACAGGCGTGTCAGTGTGCCGTTCTCTGCGAGGAAGCGCGCGTGATACACCTGCGAGCGCCGCGCGTCCATGGCACAGCACACGATGCCGGAAAATTCCGATGCCTGCCATGCCATGGCCTCCAGCGTCGAAACGCCGCAGCACGGGATATCCCGCCCCCATGCAAAGCCCTTGGCGGCCGCCACGCCGATGCGCACGCCGGTAAAGCTGCCCGGCCCCGCCGCGCAGGCGACGGCATCGATGTCCTTTGCCGTCAGCTCCGTGATCTCCAGCAGGCGCTGCGCCGATTCCAGCAGCGTCCGGCTGTGCGTCAGGCCGCAGTTCAGATAGAGCTCGCCAAGCAGCATGTCGCCCTCCAGCAGAGCGACGGATGCCGCCTTTGCCGAGGTCTCAAATGCCAGAATTCGCATCCAGCCCGCCTCCTTCGATGATAATCGTGCGCTGCTCGTCCGAATCGCGGCCGATGCGCACCGAGATTGCGCCCTGCATGGCGTCCGCGACGTTTTCGCTCCACTCCACCGCGCACACGCCGCCGCGCTGCAGGTAATCCTCCCAGCCGATGTCAAACAGCTCGTCACTCGAGCCGAGCCGGTACATGTCAAAATGGAACAGCGGCAGGCGGCCACCCGTATATTCGTTGACGATGGTATAGGTCGGGCTGGTCACACGCATCGGGATCCCGAGTCCGCGCGCAAGTCCGCGGGTGAACGCCGTTTTTCCCGCGCCGAGATCGCCCGTAAAGGCGATGATCTCGCCGCCGTGCAGCGTTTTGGCCAGCCTTTCGCCCAGCGCCTCGGTCTCGTCGGCGCTGTGGGTCACAAACCGCATCGTTCTCACATTCCTTTCTCTCCGGCTGCATTTCACAGCTGCTTTTGTTTATTTTACCATATCCGATCGTTTTTTGCAAAACATACTTTTGGGTTTACAGAATGCCGGATCGATGATAAAATAAGAAGAACGAAATCGGGAGGTGACGGCATGCGAAAATTCGGGGCAAAACTGCTGGAGGTCCTGCGCAAGGGGGATATGGTCCTGCTGGCGCTGTGCGTGCTGACCTCCGTGTTCGGCATCGTGATGGTCGCGGCCTCCACGGCCTATGACGGCAGCAGCCGCTATGTCATCATCCAGGCGGGCGCGCTGATCGCGGGCATTCTGCTGTATCTTGCGCTCACCGCCTTCGACATCGACATCCTCGCCGGGCAGCGGACGCTGCTGTTCCTGTTCAATACCGCTTTTCTGGCCATGCTGCTCGTCTGGGGCGTCGAGGGTACGTCCGGCAACAAAAGCTGGCTGCACTTCCCCTTCCTGCCGTTCAACATTCAGCCCGCCGAGGTCTGCAAGATCACCTATATCATCATTCTGGCCAAGACCATGAGCCTGAACCGCAACCGCATCTCCTCGCTGCGCTCCGTCGGCACGCTCACGTTCCACATGCTCTGGATCGTCGCCCTGATCGTCGTCATTTCGCACGATACCGGCGTTGCGCTGATCTTCATGTTCCTGTTCGTTGTCATGGCCTATGTCGGCGGCGTGAGCGGCTGGTGGTTCCTCGGCGGCGCGGGCGCCGTCGCGGCCGTCTCCCCCTATCTCTGGAAATACTTTATCCGCGACGACCAGAAGCAGCGCATTCTTGCCCTGATTGACCCGTCCATCGACCCGGACGGCCTCGGCGTGCTGTGGCAGACGAACAAGAGCCTTGAGGCCCTGCGCAACGGCGGGCTGACGGGGCAGGGTCTGTTCCACGGCGACCTGACGAGCATCGGCTACCTGCCCGCCCAGCACACGGACTCCATCTTCTCGTCCATTGGCGAGCAGCTTGGCATGCTCGGCTGCCTTGCCGCCCTGCTCCTGCTGCTGGCCATCGTGCTGCGCTGCATCCAGGTCGGCATGAAATCCCCGGATTATATGAACCGCCTCATCTGCATCGGCATCGCCTCGATGCTGCTGTTCCAGATCCTCATCAACGTCGGCGTCTGCCTTGGCCTGTTCCCGGTCGTCGGTCTGGCCCTGCCGTTTTTGAGCTACGGCGGCAGCTCCATCCTGACGTCGTTCCTCGCCATGGGCATCGTCTCCGGCATCAAAATGCGCCCCGCGCCCGATATGAGCGCACACTATATCCGGCCCTATTGACGCGTATTTTCAGGCAGCACCGTGTTCTCAGTTCCACTGCTTGACTTTCGGAAAACTGCCGCCCTGAAGGTTTCAGAGGGAAGGAAAGTGTGAAAGGAACCATGAAGGTGTCCTTTCGCGTTCAATAACCAGACGCAGCAGAAACATAGTAAAATGATACTGCAAAATTTAATTTGCAGTTCTGAAAGCAGCTTGTCGAAAAAGCCCTTTTGGCCTTTTCAACAAGCTGCCGCTTTTTGCATAATCTGGAGAAATCGGTGTATCCTACCCGCGATGACTTTTTTAGGAGGGAACACCATGAAACGAACGCTGCTTCTTCTGCTGGCGCTTCTGTGCATGCTCCCGGCCGCGCACGCGGCCGGGCCGGAGACGCTTTACCCCATCGCCTACTGCTTCCGCGAGACGGATTTTCGCGCGGACACGCTCTCGGACCTGAACGGCATCTTCGTCACGTCCGTACCAGAGGCCGACGTGGCGACGGTCTGCCTCGGTGAGCGCGTCATCCGTGCAGGCGACGTGCTGCCCGCGTCCGTGCTGGGCGAGCTGGAGCTTCTGCCGGTCAGCACCGGCGGGCAGGAGGCCGCTCTGTGCTACTGCCCCATCCGCGGCACGGCACTCGGCGAACCGGCGCAGGTCACGATCCGCATCCGCTCGGCCAAGGATGCCGCGCCGAAGGCCGACGACGCGGAATTGGAGACGTACAAAAACATTCCGAACGACGGCCGGCTCACCGGCTCCGACCCGGAGGACACAAACCTGACCTTTCAGCTCGCCGAGGAGCCGAAGCGCGGCAAGGTCGAGCTGCAGGAAAACGGCAGCTTCGTCTACACCCCCGCCAAGAATAAGGTCGGCGAGGACAGCTTCACCTTTACGGTCACGGATGCCGCCGGAAACGTCTCCCGCCCTGCAACGGTCCGCATCACGGTCAAAAAGCCGTCGGAATGCCGTGCCTTTGCCGATCTTACGGGCAGTCTGGATCAGTTTGAAGCCATGTGGACGGCCGCGGCCGGGCTGACCGGCGGCCGCAGCATCGGGGGCACGCTGTGCTACCTGCCGCAGGAGACGGTCTCGCGTGCGGAATTCCTCGTGATGGCCATGGAGCTGCTCGATGTACCCGTGGACGATACGCTCCGGGTCTCCGGCTTTGCGGATGCCGACGACGCGCCCGCGTGGCTCCAGCCCTATCTCGCCTCAGCCATGCGCCGCGGCATCGTCAACGGTATGGTCTCCGAGCGCGGCCTCGTCTTCCGCCCGAATGAGCCGGTCACGGCCGGGCAGGCCGCCGTCATGCTGCAGAACATGCTGGAGCTCCCCGTCTCCGCAGCCGTCTCCCAGACGGACGCGCCGTATTGGGCGGCCTCGTCCATGCAGGCCCTGCAGGAAGCGGGGATCCCGCTGGCCGCCGCGGACACGAGCGTCAGTCGCATCGAAGCGGCGCGCATGCTCTACCGCGTCAGCCGTCTGCCGAAATAACGCGCCTTGCCCGCCTTCGAAAAGAGGCGGGCAGTTTTTTGCAAAAAAGTTCTGTACTTTTTCAAAATTCGTGCTACCATAGGAACCGAAAACAAGGGCAGCACCGTACAATTCAGCAAGAGCCTTCGGCGAAAAAGGTCCGCCGAAGGGGAATGATGCGGTATTGCCCGATATCGAGGTGATCCCATGTCCATTCGAGAAGCCGTCCCTGCCGACGTTCCCGCCATGCTCGCCATCTACGCGGAATACGTTACGCAGACGGCCGTCAGCTTTGAATATGAAGTCCCGTCCGAGGCGGAATTTACCCGCCGCCTGACGGAGCACACCGCCGTCTATCCCTGGCTCGTCTGGGAGGAGGACGGCCGCGTGCTCGGCTACTGCTACGCCGGGCGCGCCTTTGAGCGCGCTGCCTACGCGTGGAACGCCGAAATTTCCTGCTATCTCGCCCACGAGGCGCAGCACCGCGGCATCGGGCGGCAGCTCTATGCCCGCATAGAGGAGCTGCTGCGCAGGCAGGGCTGCCGGAAGGTCTTCGCCATCGTCACATCCGCAAACGAGCTGTCCCTCGCTTTCCACCGCGCCATCGGCTACCGCGATGCCGCCCATTTCCGGCAGGTCGGCTATAAATTCGGCCGGTGGTACGATGTGACCTGGCTGGAAAAGTCCCTGTGCCCGCCGGGCGAACCGTCCGAATTTCCGATCTCATGGAAGGAGGTCCTGTGACCATGCTGCAGGATATCGCACCCCATACATATCACGTTGAATTCACACCGGCAGAGCCGCAGCCCGCGGACCTGCTGCTCATCTACGGCCCACAGGGCGTGCTGAGCGCCGCGGATGCCCTGCGTCTGCCGGTGCGCGCTGATTTTCCGGACATCGCCGTCCATTTTGCCTTTCGCCTCGACGACCGTGCCGTATTTCTGGCGCGGGAGCCGGTCGAAGCGCCGGAGGGCTGGCGCTATGTCCCCTCCGTCACCTACCGCGACGCCGAGCCGCGCGAAACGGCCTTCGCCTGCGCCACCGGTGAGAGTCTGCAGCGCTGGTATGCCGCAAACCGCTTCTGCGGCCGCTGCGGCGCACTCATGACGGAAAACCCGGCCGAACGCGCCATGACCTGCCCAGTCTGCCATAAGAACGTCTACCCGCGCATCAACCCCGCCGTCATCGTCGCCGTGCTGGATCACGGCCGCCTGCTCATGACAAAATATGCCAACCGCCCCCTCATCCGCCGCTACGCCCTGATCGCAGGCTTCTGCGAGATCGGCGAATCGTTCGAGGACACCGTCCGCCGCGAGGTCATGGAGGAGGTCGGCCTGCGCGTCAAAAATCTGCGGTTCTACAAATCGCAGCCGTGGGTCCTGACGGACAGCCTGCTGCTCGGCTTCTTCTGCGACGTCGACGGCGACCCGACGCCCGTCCTGCGTGACGGCGAGCTTGCGCTGGCCGAGTGGCATACGCCGGAGGACGTCCCTGCGGACTACTCCCGCATCAGCCTGACCGGCGAGATGATCGACCGCTTCCGCGAGGGCCGCATTCCGAAATAAAGCCTTGGGGCTGCCTCCCGGTGAGACAGCCCCAAAATATTTTTCACGGTGTAGGTTTGTCAAACATATTGTACAGCGAACTCGATAGGAGAAAGCCAGTGTA
>ERZ791908.1679-NODE-1679-length-12171-cov-2.600693_pt1 | contig 12171 bp, 10 predicted proteins | sample MGYA00510144_ERZ791908 | MGnify/ENA primary metagenome ERZ791908 (study PRJEB30046, sample SAMN00792105) | human gut metagenome | study: EMG produced TPA metagenomics assembly of the A metagenome-wide association study of gut microbiota in type 2...
TACTGTTATTCGCTCCCCCTATGATTCCGGGTTACAGTGTATCCAACGGTTTCGAAATGAACTTACAGGATAAGACAGGCGGTAGTCTGGATAAATTCTATGAAGTAGCTCAGGACTTTATCACCAAGCTACAGGCACGTCCCGAAATTCAGTCGGCACAGACTTCGTTCAACCCGAACTTCCCGCAGTACATGATCGATATCGATGCCGCTGCTTGTAAGAAGGCCGGATTGTCTCCGAGCGACATCCTTACTACCCTGCAAGGATATTACGGTGGTCTATATTCGTCCAACTTCAACCGGTTCGGTAAGATGTACCGTGTAATGATTCAGGCCGATCCGAACAGCCGTACCAATCTGGAGTCACTGAACTCGGTTAAAGTACGCAACGGCAACGAGATGGCTCCTATCACTCAGTTTATGAGCGTTAAACGTATTTACGGACCGGACAACATCAAGCGTTTCAACATGTTTACGGCGATGACTATCAATGGTTCGCCGGCTGACGGATACAGTTCCGGTCAGGCCATCCAAGCCATGCAGGAAGTGGCAGAACAGACGTTGCCTACCGGATACGGATATGAATTCTCGGGTATGACCCGTGAAGAACAAAGTTCGAGCGGCAGTACTACTGCGATGATCTTCGTCCTCTGCTTCGTATTTGTTTATCTGTTGCTGAGTGCACAATACGAAAGTTATATTCTTCCGTTTGCCGTACTGCTTTCTATACCGTTCGGTCTGGCAGGTAGCTTCATTTTCGCCCACCTGATGGGATTGGCAAACAATGTCCTTCCGATACTGGGAGCAGCTACCAACAACATTTATATGCAGATCGCATTGATCATGTTGATGGGTCTGTTGGCAAAGAACGCCATCCTGATTGTAGAGTTTGCTCTCGACCGTCGTAAGATGGGTATGAGTATCACTTGGGCTGCCGTATTGGGTGCAGGTGCCCGTCTCCGCCCGATCCTGATGACTTCATTGGCCATGGTTGTCGGCCTGTTGCCTTTGATGTTTGCCATGGGCGTAGGTGCCAATGGTAACCGTGCTTTGGGTACGGCTGCGGTAGGCGGTATGTTTATCGGTATGATATGCCAGATATTCGTGGTTCCTGCTTTGTTCGTTATCTTCCAGTATCTACAAGAGAAGGTGAAACCTATTGAATGGGAAGACATCGATAATACGGATGCAGAAACAGAAATTGAACAATACGCTAAATAGGAATAAAGAAAAGAATATGAAGAAACAAATTATAGGTATGTTGTGTGCAACTGCTCTCTTGAGCAGCTGCCACATCTACAAATCATATGACAGACCTAAAGATATTGAAGCCTCCGGTCTTTACCGGGACACAGTATCTGTTGCCGATACACTGGTATCCGATACTGTCAACTTCGGAAATCTGCCTTGGAGAGAGGTCTTCACCGATCCTCAACTGCAAGCGTTAATCGAACAGGGATTAACCCACAATACAGATCTGCTGACTGCTGCGCTGAAAGTGAAAGAGGCACAGGCATCACTGATGTCAGCCCGTCTGGCTTACGCTCCTTCACTCGGATTGTCACCACAAGGAACCATCAGCAGCTTTGATAAGCATGCCGCAACCAAAACCTATTCGTTGCCGGCAACAGCCAGCTGGGAGATCGATCTATTCGGCAAGTTGCTGAATGCCAAACGCGGTGCACAAGTAACATTGTTGCAAACCAAAGCATATCGTCAGGCTGTACAGACTCAGATCATTTCGGGCATTGCCAATACCTATTACACCTTATTGATGCTCGACCGTCAGCTCGATATTACCGAACAGACTGCCGACATCATGAAGCGTAATGTTGAAACCATGCAGGCAATGAAAGATGCGGCTATGTTCAACACAACTTCTGCAGGGGTGGAACAAAGCAAGGCTGCCTATGCACAAGTACTGGCGTCTATTCCGGCTATCCAGAAGAGTATCCGCGAAGCTGAGAACGCTATGTCCATGTTATTGGCACAGACCATCAAACGGGGGGTTCTGGAAGAGCAGCAATTACCTGAAGATTTCTCAGTGGGCGTTCCTTTGCAACTACTCTCTAACCGTCCGGATGTGAAAGCAGCCGAAATGGCATTGGCCGGTACTTACTACAATGCAAATTCGGCCCGTGCCGCCTTCTATCCGCAAATCACTATCAGCGGCTCGGCCGGTTGGACCAATAGCGCCGGTAGTGCCATTATCAATCCTGGTAAACTGCTTGCCTCTGTACTTGGTTCGCTTACCCAGCCTCTCTTCTACCGTGGTGCAAACATTGCCCGCCTGAAGATAGCCAAGGCACAACAGGAAGAGGCTAAACTGGCCTTCCAGCAGAGTTTGTTGAATGCCGGAAGTGAAGTAAGCAATGCATTGTATCAATATCAGAGTGCTTCTGAAAAAACTGCTTCCCGCAAATTACAGGTAGAATCTTCAGAAAAAGCATCCGAATATACAAAAGAATTGTTTAAATTAGGGACGTCTACTTATCTGGAGGTATTGTCGGCCGAACAGTCTTTGCTCAGTGCCCGTTTATCTCAGGTAAACGACACCTTCGACCGGATGCAGGCTGTAGTGAGCCTCTATCAGGCATTGGGCGGCGGAAGAGAAGATTAACTTTAAATACAATACAATTATGATTAGTCCATTAGCATCGATAGCCCCCGGGGCAAAAATCGGAAAGAATGTGATCATTCAACCGTTTGCTTACATTGAAGATAATGTCGAAATAGGGGACGACTGTATCATTATGCCCTACGCCAGTGTGCTGAATGGTACACGGCTGGGAAAAGGTAACAAAGTATATCAACATGCCGTATTAGGAGCAGAACCACAGGATTTCCACTACAAAGGAGAAGAAAGTTCACTGATTATCGGGGATAACAACCATATCCGCGAAAACGTAGTTATCAGTCGGGCTACTTTCGGTGGGAATGCTACCAAAATAGGCAATGGCAATTTCTTGATGGATAAAGTCCACATTTGTCACGATGTACAAATCGGAGATAATTGTGTAGCCGGTATCGGCACCACCATCGCCGGAGAATGTACCTTGGATGATTGTGTCATCCTGAGTGGCAATGTTACCCTCCATCAATATTGTCATGTGGGACAATGGACATTGGTACAGAGCGGTTGCCGTATTTCAAAAGATGTGCCCCCATACAGCATTATGGCCGGTAACCCGGTAGAATATCACGGAGTAAATGCCGTAGTATTGCAACAACATAAAAATACGAGCGAAAGAGTTCTACGCCACATAGCCAATGCTTATCGCCTGATCTATCAGGGAAACTTCAGCCTGCAGGATGCAGTGCAAAAAATTATAGACCAGGTTCCCATGAGCGAAGAGATAGAGAATATAGTGGCTTTTGTCAAAGAGTCTAAGCGTGGAATCGTAAAATAGAAACCATTCTCTGCTTATAAAAGAAGGTGTAGCCATCTCAGAAAGAAGGCTACACCTTTTTTAGTAGTATCGAGGCCCTTTAGAGGCAGGTTCATCACAGACTATTCAAATTCCAACGTACCGAAGAAGTCGGGACGGTGAAAATCCGGCTTTTCTATTTTGATCGGATTCCATGAGAGGAAATGCGGAGTTTGCAGTTCGTCGCCACATTTATAGAAGTTAGCTGTGATTATTTTCCCGTCCAAAGAGGTAATGTGATGTTTGAAGAAAGCTGTATATGGAATCACCAATGCCACCTCCCAGTTGCACTCACCGATACGTTCATCGAAAGGCTGGCGTCCCAGACTGGCCCAACGTTTCACCTGATCTGTCACTTCCCGAGAAGCGCGTTCACGGTTGTTGCGTTCTGCTCCTGCACCAATAAGAATGGTTCCGATACAGTTGCATTCGATGTTATAATAGATACCGTCACCGGCAGGTACAGAGAAAAACTCCACACAGGAATCAGTCCATACGGAGCCATCGTCTTCTCCATACTTAGCCCGTACACTGGCCTCTTTTACATTGAAGTGTAACAAAACAGCATCATCGCTATGTGCTATACGGAACTCCACTTTCGGACGATAAGGGTAGGCTTCCCAATTCACATTATCAATGGGTTGGAAACCGATCTTTTCTTTATCCAGTAATTCGGGAAGTGCATCGACCTCCACATTAGCAATACTGATCTTCTTTACTTTCATGGTCTATTCTATTTTTATCTTGCAAAAATATATACTTTATTTCAGTATTCCGTTCTCCATCCGATGCTATTTTACAACCTTTCCCGAAAACGTTTACTTTCGGATCTCCTTTTTTATGGTCAGTCAGATGATTTCCTTACCTTTGCAGCGTGAAACAACCACTTTGCATTGATTTAAGATAATAACTTCAACGGGTAAATCCCTAATGTATCTAACAAATAACACAAAAAATGAAGAAGCATCTGATTTTATCTGCTTGCCTGATAATGGCAATAAGCAGTTTTGCTCAAAAAAAGGACTTTAGTTATAAGTTTTACGGACAGATTCGCACAGACCTTTATTACAACAGTCGTGCCAACGAAGAGACAGTAGACGGATTGTTTTACATGTACCCCAAAGACGAAGTATTCGATAGCAATGGCAGAGATTTAAATGCAACTGCCAACGGTAGCTTTTACACCCTATATACCCGCCTGGGATTGGATGTAAAGGGACCTAAACTGGGACGCGCCATGACTTCCGCCAAAGTAGAAGCAGACTTCCGCGGTTCAGGTACTTCTTACTCTACTATACGCTTGCGTCACGCTTACCTGAACCTGGATTGGGGACGTTCGGCTCTTTTGCTCGGACAAACCTGGCATCCGCTCTTCGGTGACGTATCACCTCAAATCCTGAATCTTTCGGTCGGAGCACCTTTCCAACCGTTCAGCCGTGCTCCGCAAATTCGTTACCGCTATACACACAAAGGGTTCCAACTGACGGGAGCAGCTATCTGGCAATCACAGTATCTGTCACAAGGTATTGTCGGTAAAAGTCAGACTTATATAAAGAACAGTTGTGTTCCTGAGTTCTATCTGGGACTCGACTATAAAGCCAATGGATGGATAGCCGGAGCAGGAATCGAACTGCTCTCTCTGAAGCCTCGTACAGAGTCTAAAGTAGAGGACCAAGTCTATAAAGTGAACGAGCGCATCACCACCCTGTCTTACGAAGGTCATGTGAAGTATAGCAATAAAGATTGGTTTGTAGGTGCTAAAACCGTATTAGGCTCCAACCTGACACAAACCTCCATGCTGGGAGGATTCGGAATCAAATCCATCGATAATCGGACCGGAGAACAAAAGTATACACCGATCCGGGTATCCAGTTCATGGCTGAACGTAGTATACGGACAGAAATGGAAACCGGGTATCTTCCTGGGATATGTCAAGAATATGGGAACAAGCGATGCCCTGGCATCCAATCAAGTATACGGAACAGGAACCAATGTGGACCAAGTGGTGACAGCCGGTGCTGAACTGACCTATAATGTCAACCACTGGAAGTTTGGAGTGGAATATACCTATACTTCCGCCGCTTATGGCTCACTGTATCTTAAAAACGGTAAAATCATCGATACACACTCCGTTGGTAACAACCGCATCGTAGGTGTAGCCATGTTTATGTTCTAAAAACAGATGAATACATTACCTATCCACCTCGCTCCGCTGCAAGGTTATACCGAAGCAGCCTATCGCAATGCCCATGCCGCCGTTTTCGGCGGTGTGGATGTCTATCATACTCCTTTCGTACGAATAGATCGGGGAGAATTCCGCCATAAGGATGTACGGGATATTCTTCCCGAAAACAACCGGGTTCCTCACCTCATTCCACAACTTATAGCCTCCGAGATGGACAAAACAGAGCGAATAATCGCCCTTTTCATCGAACAAGGCTATCGGGAGATGGACATTAACCTCGGTTGCCCTTTCCCGATGTTGGCAAAACGGCAATGTGGATCGGGCATGCTGCCCCACCCTGATAAAGTGGAAACATTACTCAAACAGATCGAACAGTATCCCGGTGTGAGCTTCTCAGTAAAAATGCGCCTGGGATGGGAAAAGCCGGATGAATGTTTGACCCTGTTGCCTCTATTGAATGCGGCTCCGCTGACCGAGATTATCGTTCACCCCCGCTTAGGTATCCAGCAATACAAAGGAGAAGTAAATATGGAGGGCTTTACAGCTTTCTACGAAGCATGCAGACATCCTGTTATCTACAACGGAGACATCCTGACCATAGAAGACATCCGGTGCATCACCGAAAAGTTTCCGAAACTTACCGGAGTGATGATCGGCCGCGGATTATTGGCAAACCCTGCATTGGGTTGGGAATATAAAGAAGGCAGGAAACTTACGCCTGAAGAATGGAGAGAAAAGTTGAGAGCACTGCACACAGCCGTTTTCCAACACTATGAGACACAGATACAAGGTGGCGAAGCACAACTGGTGACTAAGATGAAAACGTTTTGGGAGTATCTGGCCCCACAAATAGACCGAAAGAGCTGGAAAGCTATCCATAAAAGCACTACGCTTGCCAAATACAACATTGCCGTCTGTTCGGCATTTTGATAAAAAATGTAATTCACCACAGAGTAACACAGAGTTTCACTGAGTGAGCCTCATCCATTAATAACTAATGATAGTTATCCGTGTTACTCTGTGGCAAATACGAATTTTGATACATCCCTCTTAAATTGATTCACCGGCGTCCAAAACAAAGGGAGAGCCCTCTTAGCCCTTCTCTCCCACCGTTTTTTACGTTCCTACGGATGCAATTCTTTGAAAGTGTCGTTTTCTTCTTTCACTTGTTTCACAGTTTCGTTCAGATCGTCAATCGGAAGGTCGTATCCATACCATCCGGTATAGCAATCGGTCACGTACCACTTACCGTCAATCAAGTCGAATATCACACGAAGATCTACTTCCGACTCTTCATATCCGGCTTCAAACTCTTTATGTGTCGGTTCGTTTACCGTAAACTTAGAAACATAAATTCCTCCTTCTTCCTGAGTGATGCGTTCCTCTTTCAGAGTCTCGGCATCCAGCAACGGCCATTTTTCCTGAGTAAAGGGGAAGGTCTTTTCACTATTCCCATCGTCCGTCATCAAAGTGATGGGAGTTTTCAACGGAAACTTGACACGGGTATACTGGAAAGAAGCACTTGAGGTGAATTTCTTCAGAAACGACTGGAAGGTCTCCTCAGCCGTCTCCGCAGCAACATCACTCTCTGCCTTCGCTTTCGAAGTATTTCCACAGGAAATAAAGCAAATACCCCCTATCAGGGTAAGCATAAACAGACAAAGCACAAATCTTTTCACTTTCATAACGAATGGATTTAGAACGGGGAATCTCACCCCGCATTTTCAGCGGGCAAAGATAATATATCTTCCTAATATCCAACTCGGAGGGACAGAATTATTTATGTCTCAGATACTCATAGCCAAAACGGCAATAAAGACACTTCTTCTTATCGCAATATTCTTTCTGCAATTGTAACAACGCCTGGCTATCCGCCGCTGTCTGAACCGGAATGCCGGCTCCGCTCCACATACGGGTAACATAATTATTTTCAGCTTTCAGTTCTTCAAGTAATGAGGCCGCACGCTCACACAACCGTTCGTCGGCTTTATGCAGGCCATATGCATACAGAAAAGGAATGACCGTATTGATAATGATCAGCTCCTTTGCACCGGCACCAATACTTTTCTCTCTCCGTGGGGAGGATTTGCCAAACATGAAATGTTCTTCCCAATAAGCAGAAGTGTGACCGGCAAAAATCTGTTTCAGATCTTTCAGAGTCTCCGCTTCCATGACCCGTGAAAACAAAGAGCGTTCTCTGTAATAAAGTGAAGCTAATTGTGCCAGTCTCACATGGGGAAAGTTACCCGGACGAAGACGGAGGAAACGCCACAAAGAGGGATTCATCACCGGAGGAAGTTCAAACTTGTGTTGCAAATAACGGAATTCTTTCTGCATCCAACTGAAATAATCGTCGGCGGATTCTCCCTCCAACAAACCGGCTTGTCCGAAGAAGAAAGCTTCCACCTGTGTCAGATCGTCACGATGCTTATCAATGGCACGAAACGAGAGCAGATTTGCCCAAGTCTCAAAAGCATCTCCATTCAGCCCGAATCCGAAATTACGTGCCAACGTGATGAAAAAAGCATCTTCCCAATGCTGATTGCAACGTTGGAGTCGCCGAGTTATGGTTCGGTTCTTCTGATCAAAGCGCTCTGTCTGTAAAGCGGTCAGCCAGGAGTGAATCGTTAATTTAGGAAGGGTTTCCAGAATGGAATAGCAAGGCGGGTGTATATCTGCCCGGCAAAGCTCATCATAATGCTCTTTCACCTGTTCGGGGCAAGGTAACCGGAGTTGCGGAACCGGTTCCCCATTGGAACGATATATCTCGCAATCGATCTCTGTGACAATGTGCAGAATCACTGAGTCATACGCTATGTCACGGTCATGTCCGTGACGAAACCAATCAGAAGAAGCAGTATGTATTTCGACATTACCTACCCAAAGCGTACCACCGATTTTTAGTTTGGCATTAAAAAAATCGGGGCCGGAATCAGAATTCGGCAATCCGGTATCAATCACTTCAACAGGCAGCCCGGTGGTTGTTTGCAGTTCATGGAGAGGGAAGATTTTGTGTTTCCACACATAGTGCAGGAGTTGTTCCATTGTTAACAAGACGTTAATGTGCTCGACAAATGTAATAAAAATCTTATCTTTGCGACTAATATTTTGGATATAAAGTCTATAAAGTCAGTAAAACAATGAAAATAGCATTAATAGGTTACGGAAAAATGGGCAAAGAAATCGAAAAGGTTGCCCTCAGTCGCGGACACGAAATTGTCAGCATTATCGACATCAACAACCAGGATGATTTCGAATCCGAAGCGTTCAAATCGGCAGATGTGGCCATTGAATTCACTAATCCCATGGTAGCCTACAGCAATTATATGAAAGCTTTCAAAGCAGGTGTAAAGTTGGTTTCGGGCAGTACCGGATGGATGGCAGAGCACGGTGACGAAGTAAAAGAACTGTGTAACAAAGGTGGAAAGACCTTATTCTGGTCATCTAATTTCAGTTTGGGAGTAACTATCTTCTCGGCTGTCAACAAGTATCTGGCTAAGATAATGAACCAATTCCCCGCCTATGACGTAACCATGAGCGAAACCCACCACGTACACAAGCTCGATGCACCAAGCGGAACAGCGATCACACTGGCAGAAGGAATCCTTGAAAATATGGAACGCAAAAGCGTCTGGGTAAAAGAGGAAGCACATGCAACCAATGAATTGCCGATCCACTCTATTCGCGAAGGAGAAGTATTCGGTATCCATACCATCCGCTATGACTCCGAAGCAGACAGTATCTCCATCACCCACGATGCCAAAAACCGGGGAGGTTTCGCATTGGGAGCCGTATTGGCGGCTGAGTATACAGCAGCCCATGAAGGCTATCTGGGTATGAGTGATTTATTCCCATTCTTAAAAGATTAACATCATGAGAAAAGCAACACGTACTCAATGGATAAAGTGTTCCATTGCCATTCTTTTGTATCTGATATTCCTGATTTGGGTGAAAAGCTGGTGGGGACTGATCGTAGTTCCTTTCATCTTCGACATCTACATCACCAAAAAGATTCCCTGGTCGTTCTGGAAGAAATCTAAAAACCCGACGGTCCGTAGTGTGATGAGTTGGGTAGATGCCATCGTTTTCGCTTTGGTAGCAGTATATTTCGTAAACATCTATGTTTTTCAGAATTATCAGATCCCATCATCGTCACTGGAAAAATCGCTGCTGGTTGGAGACTTCCTCTACGTGAGCAAAATGAGTTACGGCCCCCGTGTGCCGAACACACCGCTATCAATGCCCTTGGCACAACATACATTGCCGATTCTGAATACTAAATCCTATATTGAATGGCCGCAATGGAAATACAAACGTGTACCCGGATTCGGTAAAGTGAAACTGAATGACATCGTAGTGTTTAACTTCCCTGCGGGAGATACCGTCGCACTGAATTTCCAGGATGCAGACTTTTATACATTGGCGTACAACATCGGAAAGCAGATTTACCCGAACCCGATCGACATGGACAGCCTGACTCGGGAGCAGCAGAAGACAGTGTATGATTTATACTATAATGCCGGTCGGAAAGAGATACTGTCAAACCCTCAACGATATGGTAAAGTTGTTACCCGTCCGGTAGACCGCCGGGAGAACTATGTAAAACGTTGTGTAGGACTTCCGGGAGATACACTCCAGATTATCAACGGTCAGGTTATGATTGATGGCAAGGCCATTGAAAACCCGGAAAACTTGCAATTCAACTATTTTGTGCAAACTACCGGCCCGTACATCACGGAAGAAATGTTCCGCGAACTGGGTATCAGCAAAGCCGACCAAAGACTAACTCCCGAAGGAGCAGGCTATGAAGAGGGACTGATTGAGCTGGGATTGGACGGACGAAATGCCCAAGGTGGACTGAATCCTGTTTATCATCTTCCGTTAACGAAGAAGATGTATGACACTCTATCCGGTAACAAAAAATTAGTCGGTAAGATTGTAATAGAACCGGAAGAATACTCCGGAGAAGTGTATCCCCTGAATTTAAATACCCATTGGAATCGTAGTGACTACGGCCCTATCTGGATTCCGGCAAAGGGTGCCACCATCACACTGACCCCGGACAATCTGCCCATTTATGAACGGTGTATCACTGCTTATGAAGGCAATAAACTGGAACAGAAAGAAGACGGAATCTACATCAACGGTGTGAAGACAAACCAATACACTTTCCAGATGGATTATTATTGGATGATGGGCGATAACCGTCATAATTCCGCCGACTCTCGCTATTGGGGATTCGTACCGGAAGATCACGTAGTAGGTAAACCGATCGTCGTATGGTTATCATTAGATAAAGACCGTAACTGGTTCGATGGTAAAATCCGCTGGAACCGCATCTTTAAGTGGGTAGACTGAGTAATCAATGGGAAAGGGACTCAAATGGATTATAGCTTTTGCCGGAGCAATGGTCATCGTACTGTTGCTCCGCGGCTTTGCTTTTACCTCATGCCTGATACCTTCGGCGGGTATGGAGAATTCCCTTTTTCAGGGTGAACGTATTCTGGTAAATAAATGGAGCTACGGACTTCGTGTACCCTATATGTCATTATTCTCCTACCACCGCTGGGGAGAAAGTCCCATACATAAAGACGACATCGTCGTATTCAATAACCCTGCGGGTATCAAAGAACCCGTTATAGACCGAAGAGAGATTTATATAAGCCGATGCATCGGTGTACCGGGGGATACGTTACTTATCGATTCACTCTTCAACGTGGTCGACCGTAGCACACAACTCGGACCGGACCGGAAACAACTATATACGTATCCGCAAACCAAGGAACAGCAACTGGATTCATTGCTTTCTATTCTTTCTATTGGCCCTAATGAACTGATGGGACAACACGAAGGAAAAAATGTACGGAGCTTCAGCCGCTATGAGTATTATTTGCTCGATCAGGCTATGAACGGGAAAAGCTGGATACAGCCTTTACAACAAAGCTTACAGGAAGAAGCTAAACCACTTATTGTTCCGGGTAAAGGAAAAGCAGTCCGGGTATATCCGTGGAACCGGACATTGTTACGAAACACGCTGGTACTGCATGAGGGTAAACAGGCGGAGATCCGAAACGATACGCTCTACATCGAAGGACGTCCTTCACAACATTGTTATTTCACCAAAGATTATTACTGGATGGCTTCCAATAATTCGGTAAATCTTTCCGATTCCCGCCTGTTCGGTTTCGTACCGCAGGATCATGTCATTGGAAAAGCTTCACGAATCTGGTTCTCAAAAACAGACCATACGGGAATCTTTAGCGGATACCGCTGGGAACGATTCTTCCAACCGGTAAAATAGTTCGTATCCCCGGATAACAAATTATATAATAACAATCAAGTAATCACTAATCATCAATTACCAATGAAAGTTGCCTATCTTTCTTCTGCCTATCTGGCTCCTGTAGAATACTACAGCAAATTGTTGAACTACGATAAAATATTCATCGAACAACACGACCATTACATGAAGCAGACCTACCGGAACCGTTGTACCATTGCCGGACCGGAAGGCGGACTGGCACTTTCTATCCCCATCGTAAAACCGGAAGAGCCTAAA
>ERZ791908.1685-NODE-1685-length-12134-cov-3.335044_pt1 | contig 12134 bp, 9 predicted proteins | sample MGYA00510144_ERZ791908 | MGnify/ENA primary metagenome ERZ791908 (study PRJEB30046, sample SAMN00792105) | human gut metagenome | study: EMG produced TPA metagenomics assembly of the A metagenome-wide association study of gut microbiota in type 2...
GCAGCCGCCGAAGCGGTGCTTAAGCCGTAAGGCGGGAATTGTGCGGTGTTGCCTTGGATATACCCAGGAATGATTAAGCCCCCGTTCCCGTACATATACTAGGGTGTGGCGGAATAAACCGCTGCAAGCTGGATGGGGAAGGGGGTTTTTGGATTGAAAGAAGAAGCGGCACTGGCCCGTACGGTCATCAAAAAGCGGCTGGCCGGGCAGCCGGCACCGGATATCTGGTTTTTGATCATTTTGATGCTGCTGGTGTGCTATGGTTTGGTGATGCTGTTTTCAGCTGGGTATGCAGTGGCGCTGTACCGGCGCGGGGATGCTTATACCTACATCCGCCCCCAGCTGTTGTTTGCGGCGTTTGGTGCGGTGGCCATGTACGCGGCCAGTCTGGTGGATTACCACATCTGGCACAAACTGGCGTGGCCAATCATGGGGGTATCGCTGGCGTTGCTGGCAATCGTGCTGTTCATGCCGGAATATAACGGCTGCAAGCGGTGGATCGTGCTGCCGGGGCTGGGCACCTTGCAGCCCAGCGAGATTGCCAAGTTTGCGGTAGTGCTGGTGTTTGCCCACATCATCTCCCTCAACCATGACAGGATGCAGACCTTTGCAACCGGGGTGCTGCCCTTTATGGTTATCCTGGGGGCGGTTACGGTGCTGATGCTGCTGGAGCCGCATCTGTCCGGCACGCTACTGATTTTGGGCATCGGCGCGGTGCTGATGTTTGTGGGCGGCACGGGCTTAAAGTGGTTTGCCCTGGCAGGCATTGCCGGGGCCGGGGCCATTGCGGCGGCGGTGGTGCTGCTGCCGGAGCTGGTGCCCTATGCCATGGGGCGGCTGTCCTCCTGGCGGGACCCCTTTGCCGATCCGCTGGGCGAAGGCCACCAGACCATCCAAAGCCTGTACGCCATTGCATCTGGCGGCGCGGCCGGGCTGGGGCTGGGCAACAGCCGCCAGAAATATCTCTATGTGCCGGAACCGCAGAACGACTTTATCTTTTCGATTCTGTGTGAAGAACTTGGCTTTGTGGGCGCGGCTCTGACGGTGGTGCTGTTCCTGCTGCTGTTTTTGCGCGGCATGTCCATTGCAGTGCGCGCGCGGGATAAATTCGGTGCGCTGCTGGCCGTTGGCTTTGTGGTGCAGGTGGTGCTGCAGGCGGTGCTGAACATTGCCGTTGTTACCAACACCATCCCCAACACCGGCATCAGCCTGCCGTTTTTTTCTTCCGGCGGTACCAGTTTGATGATGCTGCTGGGCGAAATGGGCATTGTGCTCTCCGTTTCGCGCCAGGCGGACGCCCGGTAACGGGAATGTGCAAATTTTGTGATGGGGATTTCACAACTTTCGGCAGTTCTGCGCTATTGAAACTGGCGGAATAATACGGTATAATAACCAAAAAAGATTTGTAACTTTTTTGCAATCTTCCCAAAAGAAAAGGAATGCTATGCAGGAAATCAAAACAAACCCAACGGTGCGGCACACCACGCCCCTGCAGCTGCTGGCGGCGTTTGCAGCCACGGTAGCAGTGCTGTTTGTGCTGCTGCTGGGGGCGTGCGCGCTGCCGGCCCAGCCGGTGCTGGAACATGTGTATGATTCAGCCCAAACCATCCAGCAGGAGGGGCTTTACCCTGAATATTTCGGCTTTAAGCTGTTCCAGATGGATAACTATACCGATACCATCATGCTGTTTGAAGCGGCCGCCATGGGCGAGCAGGATCCCTTGACCGCCATGATGACCGCAACGGCCTATAACGTGGATAACTTTGAAACGATGGCCGGTGATCTTGCTGTCTATTGCGAGCGCACCATTCCGCTGGCCACCGGTGCCCAAAAGGCAGTGCAGCTGGTGCCGTTCTCCTATGCGCGGTATTGGCACGGCTACCTGATCTGGCTGCGGCCGCTGCTCTGCGTTATGTCCATCACCGGTGTGCGCGTGGTGCAGTATTTGGTGCTGTTTGCGCTGCTGGCGGTTATTTTGTGGCAGCTGCGGCGGCAGTGTGGGCTGCGGGCCATGGTGTGGTTTGCCGTCAGCCAGCTGGCGGTTACCGTGTTCTGGGTGCCGCATCAGGTGCAGTATTTTACCACTTTCTGTATTGCGTATGCGGGCTGCGCATGGGTGCTGGCCAGGCCGCGCCGCGCCGGGCAGCTGAGCATTGCCCTGGTGGTGCTGGGTACCTGTACGGCGTTCTGTGATTTGCTGGTCACCCCCATCATCACGCTGGGGCTGCCGGTGGCGGTGTGGCTGTGCTGCCTGCCGCAACGGGCGGCATCCGGTGCCAGGCAGTGTCTGCCGGTCATCGGCGGCAGCTTGTGCTGGGGGGCAGGCTATGCCATGTGCTGGGGCCTGAAATGGGTGCTGGCCACCCTGATTACCGGGCAGGATATCATCGGCGATGCCATCCACCAGGCCGGGGTGCGCACCACGGCGGATACCTGGCACGGCATGGAGCTGAGCTGGGGGAACATCTTCCGCTTTGTGGGGGATACATTAAGCCAGCGCGGGCTGTTGTGGCCGGTGGTGCTGGTGGTTATTTTGTGCATTGCGGCGTTTTTGCTTTGCCTGCGCAATAAGGAAGCTTTGCTGCGCGCGCTGCCCATTGGCCTTACCGCCCTGATGGCACCGGTGTGGCTGGCGCTGCTGCGCACCCATTCCATCCAGCACGGGTGGTTTACCTGGCGCAGTTTAACGGTCAGCATTTTTGCGGGGCTGGCTTTTCTCTATTATTCCTGCGGGATACGGGCGGGCCTGCGGCGTTTGCGCGGCCAAAAACAACAAGGGTGAAAGTAGTTATGAAGGACGAAGAAAACAAGATGCAGTCTGCTGCCCCGGAGCAGCAGGCCCAGCCGGGAACTGAAAACGAACCCAAGGCGGAAACCACAGCACCGGAAACGCCGGACAAAAAGAAACGTCCCCTGTGGCTGAAACTGCTGGCGGTGTTTGCTGCGGCGCTGGCGGTGCTGGTGCTGCTGGCGGTGCTGTACATTAACGGCAAGTTGGATCTGATTCATTACGATGACGGCACGGTGGAAAGTGTTGGCACCGTTGATGCCGAGGAGGACCAGGACCTGGATACCACCGGCCTGACCCAGGCCACAAATGACGAAATGGAGATGCCGGAGGGCAGCCCCTTTGCGGACGAAGATGTGCTGAACATCTTGTTGATCAGCACTGATGAACGCACCGATGCCGTGAACGACTGGGATGCGTTTACCCATCTGAACGAGCTGGACGGAACAAAAGCCACCACGGAGTTCAGCTCCGATGCCCGCGCGGACAGTTTAATTCTGTGCTCCCTGAACATCAAGGACGATACCATCAAACTGGTTTCCATTGAGCGCGCCACCGGTGTGCCGATTCTGCTGGATGGGTACGAGGGCCAGTACGACTGGATCACCCACACCTTCCGTTACGGCGGTGCCCGCCTGACGATGGATACGGTGGAAGACTGCTTCAACGTGCAGGTGGACCACTATGTGCGGTTCAATTTTAACTCCTTTGTTCAGATTGTGGATGCCGTGGGCGGCATCGACCTGAACCTGACTGAGGACGAAGCCAAGGCGCTGAACTGGGAGGTTCCCTCCAACTCGATGCTGATCGTCAAGAAGGTGGAACCAGGCTGGAACCACTTTGACGGCTATACCGCATTGCAGTATGCCCGCCTGCGCGCCATTGATGATGACTGGCACCGCGTGGCCCGCCAGCGCACCGTCATCCAGGCGGTGCTGGACCGGATCAAGAGCGCTTCGGTCACCGAGTTGAACGACCTGCTGGACACCGCCCTGCCGGTGGTGCAGACCAACTTTACAAAAACTGAGATCGCTGCCTTGATGGTGCAGCTGCCGAGCTTTTTGGGCGTGACAGCAGACCAGATGACCATGCCGGTGCAGGGCACCTATGGCGTGCGCAACGGCATGGATGACCGCCCCATGATGGATCCTGATTGGGCTACCAACATTGCGGTTTTGCAGAACTTTTTGTATACTGATATGACGGCAGAGGAAGCCATTGCCGCCGGTACCGCTACCCCGGAAACGGTTGACGGTGAGGAAACCGCTGTGCCCGAAACCGTGGAAGTGCACAGCAAAAAGAATGACACCGTCCACACCTACCTGAAAGACAACACGACACCCATTTACTGGGATTACCCGCTGGAAGATGCCGATTTTGGTAATGCGGATTACCGCGTGTTTCTGGCCGGAGAGACCCGCGGACAGCCGCAGAACACTGCCATGCGCAAGGCGCTGTTCCAGTACCTGCACGAACAGCAGGGGGTGAATGTTCAGCTGGTGGAAACCGCCGTGGGCGAAACCCAGGTGCTGGAGCAGTACCTGCGCACGGGCGATGAAAACTGGCTGAACCACTACCTGAAGCTGCAGGGCAGCTGTGCGGATACGGAAGCCGAATACTGGCGCTGGCTGTACCAGTATAACCGCCAGCAGGGCGGCACTATCCATGTGGCAGGGCTGGGCACCGAGCGCAATACCGTAGTTTCGATGTATGGCCTGCTGGCTTTGGCAGATACGGAGATCGAACCGGCAGAGAGCATTGCGGACTTTGTGCAGGCCCTGCGGGATGAGGATATGACGACTGCCCTGCAGCTGTTCAAGACCGCTATGGAGGAACAGCCCGATGCGATGGCAGACTATTTTGGCGATGCCTATGCCCAGGTACAGCAGCTGTATGCCAACCTGCAGGTGAACACCACCTATAAGGGCAGGCTGGACCGCGACGACCTTGCCATGATGGACAACATGAACTTTGTGCTGCGCCAGTACCCGGACGATAAATTCTTTGGCCAGCTGAGCAACGGCCATGTGACCCAGAGTGCTTGGAAGGACGGCAATTATATTGCCAACTACAGCCGTTTCGGCATGCTGCTGAACGGCGAAGGCTCCCCCGTGCAGGGCGAAGTCTGCTCCATGCTGACGATCTATACCCAGCGCGGCAGCAGCGGCCTGCTGGGCGATGATGCCGAGAACGACTATTACGATCTGAACGCGCTGGCGGAAGCTGCGGGCAAAGAATTTATTGCCACAGGGGCGGATTTGTTCCTGGCGCTGGACAACGAGGACACCCCTTACACCGAGCAGAACGGCCTGATCAAGCCCGAAGTGCAGGCCGAAGAAAAGCCGCTTATGGATTATTGCCAAAAACTGATTGTACTTTTTGACACAGAAAATTAAAATTCCCCGTTGACAAGGCCGCGCCTTTGTGCTATAAATACTTTAAACCAATGAAGCGAAAGTAAAACCACAGGCGCACGCACAGAGAGCCCCCGATGCTGGGAACGGGGTGGTAAGCGGAGTGGATAAATGGTTCGCCGAGGGCACGGGGAAAAGCTGGGCTGAGTATCCGTTGACGGAAGCCTCCGTTACAGGGCAGGGGAATGTTAGTTCTCCGCAGAGCGGCTGTGCAGTTTATGGCACAGCAAGCAAGGTGGCACCACAGATTATTTGATTGATCTGCCCTTGCACAGAAAGCTATTTCTGTGCAAGGGCTTTTGTTATACCCGGCACAGACCACAAACAGGAGTAACACCATGAAAAAGCAAAGCATTACCACCATGCGGGAGCGATGGCGCCGGGCAAACTGATTGCCCGCCCCGGCACTGCCGGGAACAAACCGCCGATACACCTTAAATGTGAATGATAAAAAGGAGCTTTTACCATGAAAAAGTTTGTTGCTGTTCTGTCCGCCGCCGCTATGCTCGCCACCCTCGCCGCCTGCGGTTCCACCGCCGCCACCACTTCTACCGCTGCCTCCAGCGCCGATACCGCAGCAGCTTCCAGCAGCGAAGCTGCTGCCGCAGATGATACCGCCAAGTCTTACAAAATTGCGGTGGTCCAGCAGCTGGACCACGCCAGCCTGGATGAGATCCGCACCGCTGTGGAAGCAGAGCTGGACGCCAAAGCCGCCGAAAAGGGCATTACCATTGAGTACAAAGATTTTAACGGCCAGAACGACGCTACCACGCTGAACCAGATCGGCACCCAGGTGGTTTCCGATGGATATGATGCGGTGGTGCCCATTGCCACCCTGGCAGCTCAGTGTATGGCCAATGCCTGCGCCGAAGATCAGATTCCTGTTGTGTACGCCGCCATCAGCGACCCTGCCGCTGCAGACCTCACCGGCCTGGATTATGTCACTGGTACTTCTGACGCGCTGAACACCCAGTTCATCCTGGATATGATGCTGGCAATCAACCCGGATGTCAAGACGGTTGGCTTGCTGTACTCCAATTCCGAAGCCAATTCCACCACCCCCATTGCCGAAGCAAAGGCTTACCTGGATGAAAAGGGCATTGCTTATGTGGAAGGCACCGGCAACACCAACGATGAAATCATGAGCGCCGCCGCCAATATGGTGGGCAAGGCTGATGCTGTGTTTACCCCGACCGATAACGTGGTTATGGCCGCCGCAGCTGCTGTTTCCGAGACGCTGACCGAAGCAGGTATCCCGTTCTACACCGGTGCCGACAGCTTTGTTACCGCCGGTGCCTTTGCAACCTGCGGAGTCAACTATACCGAGCTTGGCACCTACACCGCTGATATGGTGCTGGATATCCTGGAAAGCGGCAACGTTCCTGAATACCATGTAATGGATGGCGGCATCATCACCGTCAACACCGAAACTGCCGCCGCTCTGGGCATTGATTACGCCGCTTTCAGCGATATGGCCAGCCAGGTTGTGGAAGTTACCACCCAGCAGTAAGAACCTAAAAGAATAAAGAAGAATGAAAAAGAATAATGCAGGTGTGGTGCCAGCAGTACCACAATAAAAACAGGAATGCAGCTCCGGCGAGAGAAAAATCCCGCCGGAGCTGCATACCTGATTAAAAACGCCGCCGCGGGCGGCGTACAGCCATTATTCATTATTCTTTATTACTTATTATTTATACGCAAAGGAGCAACGCTTATGTTTACCCTTGCCATTGTGCAAAGCGCATTGGAGCTGGGCTTTATTTACGCCCTTGTGGCCATGGCACTGTTTTTGAGCTTCCGTGTGCTGAATATTGCCGATATGACCACCGATGGCGCGTTCACCCTTGGCTGTGCCGTGTCGGCTACCGCCGCAGTGGCGGGGCATCCGTTCCTTGGTTTTGTGCTGGCCATGCTGCCCGGTGCCTGCGCCGGGTTTGTCACCGCGTTCCTGCAAACCCACCTGGGCGTGCCGTCCATTTTGGCGGGTATTATTACCAATACCGGGCTTTACACCGTAAACCTTGCCATCATGGGCTTTTCTTCCAACGTTCCCATGCTGAAAACTGAGACAGTGTTCACTATGGCCCGAGCCCTGTTTGGCGAAAAATCTCCCTATAAACTCATTGTTGCCGTCACGGTCACAGTCGTGGCCTGCGCGCTGCTGATTTTATTCCTTGGCACCCGGCTTGGTCTTTCCATCCGCGCTACCGGCGATAACCCGGATATGGTGCGCGCTTCCTCCATCAACACGGCGTTCACCATCACGGTGGGCCTTTGCGTTTCCAACGCCATGACCTCGCTTTCCGGCGCAGTTCTGGCTCAGTACCAGAAATCCGCCGATATCAACCTGGGCACTGGCATGGTGGTCATCGGTCTGGCTTCGCTGATTATTGGCGAAACGCTGTTTGGCCGCGGCGGTATGTGGGTCAAAGCGGCTGCGGCTGTGGCGGGCAGCGTGATCTACCGCTTTATCATTGCGTTGGCCCTGCGTGCCAATGTTCCCAGCGAGTGCCTGAAGCTGATTTCTGCCGTCATTGTGGCGCTGGCCATTGCGGCCCCGGCCCTGAAAAAGAACCTTGCGCTGCGCCGCCGCCGTGCCGTCAGCCAGAAAGGGGGCAAGACCCATGCTTGATCTGAACCATGTCAGTATGACCTTTAACCCCGGTACGGTGAACGAGAAAAAAGCGCTGACCGATATCAATCTGCATATGGAAAGCGGCGAGTTCGCTACCATTGTGGGTTCCAACGGCGCGGGCAAATCCACCTTGTTCAATGCCATTGCAGGCAGCTTTATTCCGGATACCGGCAGCATTCTGCTGGATGGGGTGGATATGACCTTCCAGCCGGATTTCCGCCGCTCCAAGGCGATTGGCCGCCTGTTCCAGGACCCGCTCAAAGGCACTGCCCCCAACATGACCATTGAGGAAAATCTGGCCCTGGCCTATCTGCGCGCTTCCACCCACACTTCGCCGTTTTCCCGCATTACCAAGGCGGACCGCGAACTGTTTACCGATCGGCTGGTCCAGCTGGGCTTGGGGCTGGAAAACAGGATGAAACAGCCGGTCGGCCTGCTTTCCGGCGGCCAGCGCCAGGCGCTGACCCTATTGATGGCCACCCTGGTTACCCCCAAATTGCTGTTGCTGGACGAGCACACTGCGGCCCTGGACCCCGCCACCGCAGATAAGGTGCTGGAGCTGACCAAGAAAATTGTGGCCGAAAACCACATCACCTGCCTGATGATTACCCACAACATGCACGCCGCCCTGGAATTGGGCAACCGCACGCTGATGATGGATTCCGGTCACATTGTGCTGGATATCAGCGGGGAAGAACGCGCCAACACCACGGTGGACGGCCTGCTGGATCAGTTCGCCAAAAATGTGGGCCGCCGGTTGGATAATGACCGCATCCTGTTGAGCAGGCAGGAAGAGACGGCCCAGTAAAATAATAACAAAAAGCAGCCCCCGCGGAGGCTGCTTTTTGTTATATATAATCAGGGAAAAAATCAACCGGCGATTGCACCAAAAGCGGAAATGCCCAAAGTGCTCAGTACGCCCATAATGCAGCCTGCCAGCAGAACGCCGCCCATGCAGGCCAGAACGCTTTCCTTGAAATCCATATCCAGTAGGCTGGCGGCCAGGGTGCCGGTCCATGCGCCGGTGCCGGGCAGGGGAATGCCCACAAACAGCAGCAGAGCAATAAAAAGGCCGCGGCCGGCGGTGGCTTTCAGTTTTTGGCCGCCCTTGTGGCCTTTTTCCAGGCAGAAAGTGAAAAACTTGCCGATCACCGGTTTGTCAGCGCCCCATTCCAGGATCTTGCGCGCAAACAAAAAGATGAACGGCACCGGGATCATGTTGCCGATGATGGCAATGATGTAGGTGCTCCACAGCGGCAGACCAAAAATTACGCCATAGGGGATTGCGCCGCGCAGTTCGATCAGGGGAACCATCGAAACAAAAAATACAGTCAGGTATTTCTTAAGCATTCCAGTACCTCGCAGTTGATTGATGTCAAATTTGCATACAAATTTTATTATACAAGAATCCGCGATATGCCGCAAGACCTGCACCACAGGTTTTGTGTAAAATTTATGTCAAGCGGGCAGGATGCCGGTTTCCGGCATAAAAAGGGTGCAAAGCCCTGCGGGATATGGTATAATTACAACATACATGCCCACAGAATAAGAAAAAATGACGGAACCACAACAGCAGGAGGAGGCACAGGATGCAGCGTATAGAAGCCATAGATGAATACAACCGCGCTCAAAGATTGGGCATGCGCGATTACCGTGAAAAGACAGCGGCAGGCAAATACCCCTATCTGCCTGCGTTGGATGAACTGCTGGAAAAAACAGATACCGAAAGCCAGATACCGCTTGGCACCATTGAAATACCGTTGGATTATGTGGTAGGCACCAAAACCACCGGCCGCACCATGGCGTTTGCTTCCAACTTTATGCCGCTGCTGCCCGAAGACACTGAGTTTGCCAGCAAGTGGCTTTCCCTGTGCATGGCCCATATGGAAGAGGGCATCCACGATGCCATTAAAGCGTATGAGTACATGGGCCGCTTTTATGTCCAAGAGGGCAACAAACGTGTCAGTGTGCTGAAATATTTTGGCGCGGATTCTATTTTTGCCACCGTTACCCGCGTTGTGCCGCGGTTCAATGATACGCCGGAAATTCGTGAATATTACGAATTCATGGAGTATTACCCTTTGTGCGGGCTGTACCGGCTGCACTTTACGCAGGAGGGCAGCTTTGCCCGCTTGCAGAAAGCGCTGGGCAAAGCGCCGGATGAAAAGTGGACCGCAGACGATAAGGCGGAAGTTGTCAGCCTGATGAACTGGATCACCAAGGCTTATAATGCCCACGGCGGCGATAAAATGCGCACCACCCCGGCGGATGTTATGCTGCTGTTGCTCCGCTTGTATAAGTTGGATGAGCTGAAAACCTATAGTCCCGCCCAGTTTGCCGCAGCTATTGACGCTGTGTGGGATAACGTTCTGGCGCTGGAGCGCCCGGAACCGGTCAAGCTCAGCACCCAGCCGGCCGCCCCGGCCAAAAAGAACAGCCTGCTGGACCGCATCCTGCCGGGGATCCGCAGTGAGCCCAGCCACTTGAAAGTAGCGTTTGTCAACGAGCGCACGCCGGAAACTTCTACCTGGACCAGCCAGCATGAGTTTGGCCGTACCCAGCTGGACCAGGTGTTTGCCGGCAAGGTGGAAACCGTGGCTTATCATGGCGCAGAGCCGGGCAAAAATGCCGATGAACTGGTGGAAAAAGCCATCCAGGACGGTGCGGATATGGTGTTTACAACCTCGCCAAAACTGGTGGGGGCTTCGCTGCGCGCGGCGCTGCGCCACCCGGATGTGCGCATCCTGAACTGCTCGGTCGATATGCCGTATGCTTCCATCCGCACCTATTACAGCCGCGTGTATGAGGCAAAGTTCATCACCGGCGCCATTGCTGCCGCTGTGGCGCGGGAGGACCGCGTGGGCTATGTGGCGGATACGCCCACCTTTGGCGTTCCGGCCAACATCAATGCGTTTGCCCTTGGCGCGCGGATGGTCAACCCGCGCGTTAAGGTCAGCCTGCAATGGTCCTGCCTGCCGGGGGACCCGATCCAGGCCTTCCAGAAGCAGGGCATCACGGTGATCTCGGGGCGCGATACCCCCACGCCGTTCCGCCCTGCGCGAGAGTTCGGAACTTTCCGCATCAGCCCCGGCGGCACGCTGATGGATCTGGCTTCGCCGTTTTGGCATTGGGGCCAGTTCTATGAAAACGTGGTGCGCACCGTGCTGGATGGCGGCTGGACCCGCGATAAATCCGGCACCGACGGTACTGCCGTCAACTATTGGTGGGGCATGAACAGCGGTGTGATGGATGTGCTGCTCAGCCGCGAGCTGCCCCATGATGTGCGCCACCTGGCCAACATCCTGCGCAGCGGCATTATTGCGGGCAGCATTGACCCGTTTGCCTGCTATATTACCGCGCAGAACGGTACTGTGATGAACGAGGGCCGCACCGGCTTTACCCCGGAGCAGATCCTGCATATGGACTGGCTGTGCGATGCAGTGGAGGGCCACCTGCCGGAATTTGACGAACTGATGGACTGTGCCCGCCCCATGTACCGCATGCAGGGCATCCACCGCGACCGGCTCCCTGCAGAGAAAGAGGCCGATCTATGAAAATTCTGGCAGTGGCAGACGAAGAGAGCAAGTACCTGTGGGAATACTATGAGCCCAGCAAGCTGCGCGATATCGACCTGATCATCGGCTGCGGGGACCTGAGCCGGCATTATATGAACTTTTTGTCCGATGCAGCGCCGGTTCCGGTGCTTTATGTACACGGCAACCATGATGCCAGCTATGATAGAGAACCGCCCCGCGGTGCGATCTGCATTGACGATGACCTGTACTGGTACAAGGGCTACCGCATTGTGGGCCTTGGCGGCAGCTGCCGTTACCGCGCCGGTGCCTGGCAGTTTACCGAAGCGGAAATGAAACGCCGCATCAGCCACCTGCGCAGCAAGATCCAGCACGCGGGCGGGGTGGATATCCTTGTTACCCATGCGCCGCTGCACGGCTATGGGGATTTCAGCGACCTGCCGCACCGCGGGTTTACGGTGTTCAATGAAATTTTGGATACCTATCACCCGGCTTTGATGCTGCACGGGCATATCCACCTGACCTATGGAGCCAACATCCCGCGGGAGCACCAGTACGGCCAGACACGCATTGTGAACTGCTATGAGCGCTTTACGCTGGACCTGCCGGATAAGCCGGATCCGCGCCGCCACTCTTTGATTGAGAGGTGGAAACAGTTTAACCGCACGGGGCACTTTTAAGGTGTAGCTTGAAGGCGTACCTGATACCATAGGCAACACCGCACAATTCCCGCCTTGCGGCTTAAGCACCGCTCCGGCAGCTGC
>ERZ791908.1698-NODE-1698-length-11957-cov-2.546631_pt1 | contig 11957 bp, 7 predicted proteins | sample MGYA00510144_ERZ791908 | MGnify/ENA primary metagenome ERZ791908 (study PRJEB30046, sample SAMN00792105) | human gut metagenome | study: EMG produced TPA metagenomics assembly of the A metagenome-wide association study of gut microbiota in type 2...
GTGTGCCCGAAACAACGGCAGAAAAACACTGTATAATTCGTAAAATTCAAACAATCCCGGCAAATGATAATATGCTATTTGTTTTTGAGACAGATCCATTTTTATATCCTCCCTGCTTTTGTATACCCTGTCTGATCGTAAAATTCTTTTGCATAATCTGTATGGTTTTCCCGCAAAACAAAAGACCCAGCGACAAAGTCGCCAGGCCTCCTGTTTGTGTAAAAGGGGAATTCTTCCGGAAATTGCTAATTAGCATGTCTAATGTCTTAGACTGATTGTATTATATGATGTATTCAGAGTTATTTCTACAATTATATTGCCCAAGCAATTAAAATATATTGACGAAATAAATCAAATCAGTTCATTTATTGCATCAGCTACATTGGAAACGCCAACAATCCGCATTTTCTCCGGAATATCTGACAGGCCATCCAGATTTGCTAATGGCAGGATACATTTCGTAAATCCAAGTTTCTGCGCCTCCAGCACACGCTGCTGTGCCATATTGACAGCACGAACCTCTCCTGAAAGACCTACCTCACCGAAAATCACCGTTTGATCGGAAATAACCTTATTTTTAAAGCTGGATACCAGTGCCATCACAATGCCCAGATCCAACGCAGGCTCTAAAAGCCGCATGCCACCGGCAAGATTGACATATGCATCGGTCTGTCCCATGCGAAGTCCCAGCCTTTTTTCCAGTACCGCCATCAGGAGATTCACTCTGTTAAAATCCGCACCTGTTGTCTGGCGGCGCGGAATATTAAAATTAGAATCACAGACAAGCGCCTGGATCTCGATCAGCATCGGTCTGGTGCCCTCCATGGCACAGGCAACTATAGAACCGCTTGCATTTTTCGGTCTGCCGCTTAGCAGATAAGCAGACGGGTTTTTCACCTCGCAAAGACCTTCCTTGCGCATTTCAAACACACCGATCTCATCCGTGGAGCCAAAACGATTTTTCACGCCCCGTAAAATCCGATAGGACGCATGCCTGTCTCCTTCAAAATATAAGACCGTATCTACCATATGCTCCAGCACACGCGGTCCCGCAACCGTACCTTCCTTTGTTACATGCCCGACAATAAATGTTGCAACAGGCATACTCTTGGCAAGACGCAGAAAAACAGCTGTTGCTTCTCTGACCTGCGATACGCTGCCCGGTGCAGAGGTCACACGTTCCGCATACATCGTCTGGATAGAATCGATTACGACAATATCCGGTTTTTCCTGCTTTATCACTGCTTCTACCGTATCCAGATCTGTTTCACACAGAAGCTTTAACTGATCCGTAAATTCGCCGATCCGCATTGCGCGTATCTTGATCTGTTTAAGAGATTCCTCCCCTGATATGTATAAAATTTTTCTGCCGTCTGCCGCAAGATTCTGGCACATTTGTAAAAGAATGGTGGATTTCCCGATGCCGGGATCTCCACCAACCAATGTAAGCTGCCCCGGCACGATGCCACCACCGAGCACACGGTCAAGCTCACTCATATGCGTTAAGAGCTTATCTTCCTCTTCCATAGAGATATCATTCAGGCTTGTCGGCTGCACCATATGCACTGCCCTGACGCCAGAAGCCTTTGTCACGACCTCTTCGACAAGCGTATTCCACTCCCGACAGCCCGGACATTGCCCCATCCATTTGGAAGATTCATAGCCGCAATTCTGACAGAAATAAACCGTAGCCGATTTCATTTTTGCCATGCTTATGCTTCTACCACCTTTACATTTACTTCGCCCATTCCGGCAAGCTCTACACTGACATTCAGCTTGCCTCCAAGACCTGTATTCATCTTACCTGCGCTCTTACCTGCTACAAATACCTCATACTGTGTATCGTCGCAAAGTCCGATGATCAGCTGTGCATCGTCTGCTCCTTCTACCTCAAAGGATACACCGTCTGCAGTCTCCTGAAAGTGACTGACGCTTGTGCCCGGAACGGATTCGTATAAAAACAGACCGTTTTTCTCCAGTTTTGTCATTGTTGAGAATGTTTTGACCTTATACAGATCTCCTGCATGTTCAAAATCTTCCAGCTTTGCCTTCTGTGCTAATGTATAATTTCCGAAACTGATGCTGCCGTCTGATTCTTCACGAATTAATTCTTTTACCACTGCCATTTTCTTTTGTCCTCCCGAATATTGTCTTGCAGTACTTTGTGTAAACAGTATAAACCATTTGCCTTTATAAATCCAGTTCTTTTGCGTTTTGCCTTTGCTTAAATACCACTTTTTCTTTGTGTATTGTCGCAAGGATATGATCGCCCTGCCTGATCCTGCCCTGCAGGATTTCTTCTGCCAGCGGATCCTCTATGACAGTCTGGATCGCACGCTTCAAAGGCCTTGCGCCCATCTTTACATCACAATATTTTTCAACCAGATGATTCTTGAGCGTCTGGCTGATAGAAAGCGTGATACCCATCTGCCGGTCGCATCTCTTGATCAGATTTGCGGAAAGCAGTGTCACGATCTCTCTGAGTTCTGTCTTATTCAGCGGATGGAATACCATGATCTCATCAATCCGGTTGATGAACTCCGGCTTGAAAAGTCTCTTGACTTCTTCCATGACGCCGTTTTTCATACGCTGGTAATCCTGCTGCTCTGTCGTCTTTGTGGCAAAACCGAGGTTCTTCGGATCCACGATACGGGAAGCGCCCGCATTACTTGTCATGATGATAATGGCATTTTTAAAGCTGACCTTGCGTCCCTTGGAATCGGTGATATGTCCGTCATCCAGCACCTGCAGCAAAATATTAAATACATCAGGATGTGCTTTTTCAATTTCATCAAATAAAACAACACTGTACGGATTCCGTCTGATTTTCTCACTCAGCTGTCCGCCATCGTCATGTCCGACATATCCCGGCGGTGAACCGATCATCTTTGCAACGGAATGCGGCTCCATATATTCCGACATATCTACACGGATCAGATCATTTTCCGAACCGAACATTGCCTCTGCAAGTGCTTTGGAAAGCTCTGTCTTACCGACACCGGTAGGTCCCAAAAACAGGAAGGAACCGATCGGTCTCTTCGGATCCTGTAAACCGACTCTGCCACGGCGCATTGCACGCGCAACCGCCTCTACCGCTTCCGTCTGTCCGATCACACGCTTATGCAGGATCTTTTCCAGCTTCAGGAGGCGCTCACTTTCCTTCTCTTCCAGCTTTTTCAGCGGGATCTTTGTCCACTGGGCTACCACGGCTGCGATCTCATCTTCCGTGACGAGAGTGTTCTTTGCTGCCATCTTCTTCTCATACCGCTGCATTGCCTGCGTATGCTTTTTGATGAGCTTCTCCTGCTCCATACGTTCCTTATGCGCTTCTACCAGATCATCAAACTTCAGGGAACGTTCGATCTGTACATTCAGTTCATCGATCTGCTCCTGCAGCCTGATACAGTTTTCCGGTATTTTCAGTCCCTGCAGACGCAGCGCCGCTGCTGCCTCATCGATCAGGTCGATCGCCTTATCCGGCAGATTACGGTCATTGATATAACGGTCTGACAATTTCACCGCAGCCTCTACAGCCTCCGGCGCGATCGTCACATGATGATGTTCTTCATATTTATGCTTGATACCCATCACAATACGGACAGCTTCCGTTAAGGAAGGCTCTTCTACCATGATCGTCTGGAAACGACGCTCCAGAGCCGCATCTTTTTCAATATATTTGCGGTATTCCTCGATCGTCGTAGCACCGATCAGCTGCAGCTCACCTCTTGCCAGAGACGGCTTTAAGATATTGGACGCATCGATCGCACCTTCCGCACCGCCTGCACCGATGATCGTGTGGATCTCATCCAGAAAGAGGATGATATTACCATCATCGATCACTTCTTTGATAACCTTTTTAATACGTTCCTCAAATTCGCCTCTGTATTTGCTGCCTGCCACCATTCCGGAAAGATCCAGTGTCATGACACGCTTGTTTTTGACGGTATCCGGTACTTCTCCCTGTACGATACGCTGTGCCAGACCTTCTACGATCGCTGTTTTGCCAACACCCGGCTCACCGATCAGACACGGATTGTTCTTTGTCCGTCTGGAAAGGATCTGTACCAGTCTGAGGATCTCCTGATCTCTGCCGATCACAGGATCCAGCTTTCCTTCCGCTGCCAGCTTTGTCATATCACGGCTGTACTGCTCCAGCACTTTTGTTTTCTGCTTCTGCTGACGCAGATCTTCTTTATACAGATTGCCATCTTTCCCCATGGAAACAAGCAGATCGATATAAAGCTTCTGCAGGGAAACTCCCATAGTACTTAAAATACGGACTGCCACATTGCTTCCTTCCCGGATCAATGCCATCAGAATATGCTCTGTTCCGACAGCGGAAGCATGATACTGCTCCGCAATCTGAAATGCCAGTCCGATCATCTGCTGGGCACGCGGTGAATAGCCTTCCCGTTCTTTCAGCTCCAGATGCCCTGTCGGTGCGATCAGCTCCATGATCAGATCTACAAGCTTTGTCTCATCCACTCCATTTACCAATAATGCCTGAGCCGCCATTCCTGTCTGCTGTCTGATCAGTCCCAGTAAAATATGCTCTGTCCCGATATAGTTCTGACCCATGGATCTTGCTGCAGATGCGGCAAGTCCAAGAGCAGTTTTTGCCTTAGCGGTATAATCCATTTTTATTTTCCTCCATATTCATTATATATGGTATCGATCATATCGTGAATTTCTTCACGCGAGATATTCTTACAGCTTGCCTGTGCCAGAAGGACACGCAATTCCTTCTGGATCATCTCCATTGCCTGCAGCTTGTCAATATCAACTGCTATTATAACGCCGCGTCTTCTGTCAACCTTGACAAAGCCCTCCTGTTTCAATACAGAATATGCCTTATTTACCGTGTGCATATTGATGCCGATCGTATCCGCCAAAGACCGGACACTCGGAAGCGCCTCTCCCTCCTGATACTGAGACGTGGCAATGCCTAATATGATCTGATTCCGAAGCTGCATATACAGTGCTTCGTCACTGTTAAAATCAATTTCTATTATCATGTGTATCACCTTCTGTTATATTCAGTCTATAACAGTATTCACAGTTTGTCAACCATACTGACAGCTCCGGTCTATGTTTCTGACAGACCGTCTAAGAATCAATATCAATAAATTCAAATTCAAAATCATCGTCCAGCTGATCTGCCGGAGCTTCTCTCGTCAGCGGTACAGGTTCTCTCTCCAGTGTGTAGATCGGTACCTGGCTGCGCTTTGCTGACTTCGGCGGCTGCACCACCGTGATCGGAATCTGCCCCGTTGTATAAGTCACACCATTTGGTGTAACTTCTTTTTTCACAACCGGTTCTTTTGCTGCTTCCGGTTTTACCTGCTTTGCAACTGCCTTATCTGCCTGCTGCGGTTGTTTTTCTGCTGTTTTCTTGGCAGGCACTGTTCTTTCTGCTTTCTCTTCCGGTTTTCTCACATTCTGTTTCACCGTTTTCTCTTCCGGTTTCTTCTCCGCCTGTTTTGTCGGCTTTGCCGCCTTTTCTTCTGTCTTCTTTACAACCCGTTTTTCTGGTTTCTCTGCCACCGTTTTTGCCGTTTTTTCTTCTGCTTTCTTTACAGCCTGCTTCACCGGTTTTTCTGTTGCCGATTTCTCCGCTGGTTTCTTTGCGATCTGCTTCTTTGGCTTCTTTTCGTCTTTCTTCTTCTCTTCTTCCGTCTCGTCTCCGTATAAAGCTTCCTCTTCCATATCCAGCTTCAGATCCCGGTTACGCAGGATCAGGTTGACGATCACGACAATGGCACAGACAAGTAAAAAAGCAAGTGTTCCGATGATCAGTACCGGTTTCTGTTCCATCCGTTCTGTCACAGCAGCAGTTTCCTGTATCGCAAAATATCGCTGGAAGCTGCCTTCTGCCACATCATACAGATAAAATGCCGCATTTCCTTCATTGTTATAAGCATAAAACAGATAAAATGCATCTGACAAAGCAGGATCGCCCTTTGTCGTCTGATATGCCGGCAAGTAAGAGTTGTTCCACTGCAGATTTTCTTCCGTAAACCCGTCCGGAACTGCTTCCTGCGGTGCTACCGGTACTATATAATGGTTTTCGATCCCCATGATCTGCACAAAGATCTGAAAACTGTTTTTCGTGCTGTCATAAATAAAGAAGCTTCCTTCTCCATCCGCTTTCTCAGCATATAAAAGGGTGAGCCCGCCGGGCTGCCAGATCGCACCTTCCACGGTCTGTCCGCCGTAAGAAACCTCTGTTTTGCTACAGTCTGCCGGAAGCTGTTCATCCGAAACAGTCTCACTGATCGTATAATCCGTGCCATCTGCCGTAAATGTAAGCCCATCAGCCGAAGCTGCCTGCTGCATCTGTTCCGGCTCCGCTTCTTCGGCATCTGTTTCATCAGCTGTACCGCCTCGTGTGATCGTAAAATGATAGGTCATGGTGGAGCCGTCTTCCGCCGTTACGGTAATGACTGCCTCATTTGTACCTGATTTCAGATTTTTAAAACCGCTTGCTGCCGTGATCTGTGCCTTTTCATCCGTCACACCACCGCTGACTGTAATATCCGTTACAGAGTCATCCACTTCTATTGTGTATTCCGTTCCCTGCGGTGTAAAAGCCGGTGACAGACTGCCTGGGTTGACCGTAAGAGCTCTGAGTGTCGCATCAGAGGAAAGATCCGCAGCTGTATTACCGCCAACCACAACGCTGGTACTGCCTGTTGCCGGATTATTTCCATCATCATCTATGACCGCTTCCGCACTGATTGATGCGCTGCCTGCAGCCACTGCCTTCATTGTGATCTGTGCATCGGTTCCGGTGATCGTCAAAAGTCCGCCGCCACCGCCGTAATCCACATTACAATCTGTTACCTCCAGCTTATCCGAATCGTATGTGACGGAGATCTCCGGTGCCACAGACGGATCCTCCGGCTCCGAAGTTTTTATATAAACCGTGATCGTGTCCGAAACACCGACATCCGTTTTATCAGCCGTTACGCTGACAGAACCTGCTGCATAAATATCTGCCGGCAAATACAGAATTGCTGCTGTCAAAACAGATAGTCCCAATAAGATTCTCCCCAGTTTTTGTCTCATATAGTACGCTTCCCTTCTCATTTTACTTTTTCCGGTTTATTTTCTTATAATATGAATCGTATATGTTTTTACCTCACCCGTCTGTGCCGTGCACGTAATCGTAAATACGTTCTCGCCACGTTCCAGATCATAAGTACCTGTTCCGCTGATTTCGGAAGACGCTGCAGCAGCCGTTGCCGTGATTTCTGCCGTCTTTACCTTTTTCTTGACCGTCAGATCATAATATTCTGTTTCCGGATCAAATACCGGTGTCAGCTCCTGATCCGTTACGGCAAGTGTTGCCAGATAGTTATTCGGATTCTTGTTATCGGTTGGTTTTACACAGGCAGTTTCAGGCATTCCCGTATATACCGGAATATAAAATACAAGCCGGTCTCCTGCCTGACATGCCTTACTCATCTTTTGCGCTTCACTGGCTGCAGCCTGCACATTTGTCATATACTGATGCTTATACAGACCATTTTTTGTGTTTACCACATTAAACTTCTGGAAGTATAGTGTATTCTGTTTTACCTTTACATATTTCTGTGCAACATACTCAGCCCCACCCAAAAGTGATTTATACCTCGTGTTCCATGGGCGCTCATAATTATTAGCACCGCTTGTCTGACCGGATGCATAGATCAGTCCCTGTCTGGTCGGCGAATTTCCGCCGGATGCATAGGCACCGATATTATAATAGTTAAATATACTTTCAAATCCCTCAACGGTTCCTTTAATACTGTCACTCTTGCCTTTTCCCTGCTCCTGATAGCATCTGGCTGCCAAATGATACGGGCTGACCCCCACCTGCCGGCCAATCTCAATAAACGCATCTGCATAGTTCCGTACAGAGCCATCCGGTTCTGTATAGTCACCGTTCATAAAAGAACCTGCCAGCAGAGCTTTAAGCCCCTCTACATTCTGATAGTCCTCATATTCCAGTGATTCAAACTGGAATACAGATGTTTCGCCCAGAAAATTTCTAGGATCCAGATAATACTGTACCAGTGCCGTGGATGCTGCTACCCAGCTGCCGCCGTCAAAGCCGTACCATGTATTCTTTTTTCGATTATATGCCGTACTTTCCAAAGATTTCCACGAAACAACCGCATTTTTACCGACCAGATTCTTTCCGACCGCACTTTCCGCTGCCACAACATCATTCCATGCCAGATTTGTCTGGACAGCTTTAAATGTCCACTCCGGATGTGCTGTGTGTAATTGTCTGAGCGGCTGCTTGTAGCTTTCTGGAAATCCCTGCGCGGTCAGATAGCTTTCAAATTCCGCATCCGTCAGTGATGTAACCGTTGACTGATCCGTACCGTTTGTATTCGCCGGCTCTGCCCCAGGCTGCGCAGGATCCGCCGCCTTCTCCTGCTTTGTCTCATTGACCTTCAACAGATCACTTCTGACATAACCTGTCTTTTTCTTTCCGCCGTATTTAAAAGAAATCATATATAGCCATCTGATCCCTTTTTACTGCTTTTTACCGTTACATCCGTATTTTTCATCAGCTGGCAGACTACAGTTCCGGCTACCGGTTTTTTACGGATTCTGACATAATCCCCCTGGATCGCACCGGTTTTCTTTGCTGCTGTCGTCTGATTTGTTGTGCCTGCGTTGTTATTCTGTGTATTTCCCGTATTTGTCTGATTCGTTGTATTCTGCTTTATATCCTTTGCAATACCGGACACATCCAATACAGTCGTGGAACCGTCCGTCTGCGCTGCTGCAGCCTGATTTGCCGTTGCCTGATCCGGTGTTGCCGCATCCCTTTTATAGTTTACATAATTCGATATTATGTATCCGGTATAATTCGTTCCGTTTTGTGTAAATGTAACCTTATACCACTTTTTTCCTGTGCTGTCCTTTTTTGATCCGGTCACACGGAGCTGATCTCCCGTTGTAACAGTCGTAACTTTTTCGGCAGCTGTGCCTGCACTTTTTCTCACATTCACACCCGTTCCTGTTACGGTTCCTGTTCCTTTTGCCATGACAGGCATTGCCAGAAATGTCACGGAAAGTGCCGTCACACCCAGAAAAGCAGCCACTTTTCTGCCCTTTTTACCCTTTACACTGTATCGTATCATCGTCTCATTCCTTTATCCGTCAAAAAGCATGTAAAATTTGCAAAATATCTCTTTTTTATCATACTATCCGCCTCTATAATCGTCAACCAAAATATAGTAGACAAATTCTGAATTTTTGCTTAATTATGCCACATCTTGTGATTGACAGACAAAAAACAGGAAGCGCGGGATCTGTCTGATCCTGCGCTTCCTTTATCCGGTTTTCCCGATCATTATGCTTTTATTCTTCCCCTATATCCCGCTATCTCTTTTCGATCCGGTTCACCCGGCGTCTTCTGCGGAGCAATGCTAAGAACGCACTGATCATGCCCGCTAATGACAGACCGCAAAGTGCAAGGAGCAGTCCAAGCGGGGTCTGATCTCCGGTTTTTGGCACTTTATTGCCGCCTCCGGTCGTTGTTATGCTCGTTGATGAAGTAAAAGTCGGGCTGTCATACATGGTCAGTAGTCCATTCTTTGCCTTCTTATAGTTACCCTTTGCATTTCTGATATACAACGTACCGTTTTTGTCAATTGCAAACCGGATATCCTTTGCCAGTTCATAACCTTCCGGCGCTTTTACCTCTGTCAATGTATAATAGGTATATTTTTCATCCTGCGGCGCAGTAAAGATCTTGGCAGGCAGTGTCACTTCTTTACTCATGGAAGTAAAGGTGTACAGAACCTTTCCATCCGCATCCTTCACTGCAAGCTCTGCATTTTCCAGATGCTTATGAGAATTTTCGTCCTTCTTTGCCACCTTGACCTGAATCTTTTCATCGGTCATAATAATTGACTTATCTTTGCTCTTCTTACCGTTTACATATACATTACCATCCTGATCCAGCTTGAACTTCACATCTGTGGCATAACTATATCCCTTTGGTGCTTTTGTTTCGGAAACCACATAGGTCGTTCCTGCTGTAAATCTACTGCTGTCAAAATATGCCGGTTTCCCGTCTGTCTTGATCGTGATCGCTTCAAAGGATGTATCCTTCTCCGCTGTGATCTTCAGTGTTGCGCCTTTCAGATACTTGCCGTTTTCTGTCTTTTTGCTGACAGAAAGCTGCGCCATATCGTACATTGTCAGTACATGATCGGTCAATTCCGTATATTTTTTGTCTGCACCGTCTGTCTCTACCAGATATAACTGTCCGCTTCGATTGATCGCAAAATCAACCGATTCTGCCAGTCCATAGCCTTCCGGTGCTTCCAGCTCACATAAGCTGTAATATGCATAGTTCTGATCCGTCGGAACCGCAAAGATACTGCCCGGTATTGTTGTTTTTTCTTTTTCTGATACAAAGCTGTACAGCGTTTCTCCTGCTTCATTTTTAATCGCCAGTTTTGCACCTTTCAATGATTTCTTGGTACTCAGGTCTTTCTTTGCCACATAAACCGTAACTGCCTTATCTACCATAGTCACCTGCCTGCCATCCGTTGCCGTAACACCGTCTATGCAGACACTGCCATCCGCTTTGAGTACAAAGCTGACCGGCTCTGCCACGCTGTAGCCCTGTGGCGGTGTGATCTCTGACAATACATAAGTCACATCTGCTTTCAATCCCTGTGGATAGTACTTATCTTTCGTTGTTGTAAAGCGGATCGGTGTAAAGCCGTCATCCTCCTGCGTTGCAATCTCTAATATAGCGCCTTCCAGTGCATTACCCTCTGCATCTACCTTCTGCACGCAGAACTTCGGCATATCATAAACTGTCAGTTTCAGATCCTTTTTCTCTGTATAGATCTTTGTACCGTTTTCTTCTGTCACCAGATAAAGCTTACCGTCCCTGTCATATGCGAATCGGATATCATCCGCCAGTTCATAACCATCCGGTGCTGTCACTTCATGCAGTATATACTCCAGATATCCTGCAGCCGGTGCTGTCAGCGCGGAAGTATCCACGCTTGTTGCTGCTTCCTCTGTAGTAAATGTGGTAACAACTGTACCGCTTTCGTCTAAAATTTCAAATTTCGCACCTGCCAGCTCACTGCTGCCGCCTGTTGCCCGCTTGCTGACTGTCAGTGCCAGCTTTCTATCTTTGATATAAATAGTCCGGTTGGCTGCCTCCTGTCCGTCAATATAGATCTTATGATCCGCTGCCCCGATCGTAAAGGTGATCGGATCTGCATACGCATAGCCCTGCGGTGCGGAAATCTCTGTCAGGGTGTAGGTACAGCCCGGTGTAAAGGAAAGAATATCCCATGTTTTTACCGTTCCGTCACTGACCCAGGTGATCGGCGTAAAATGTGGATCGTCACTGCTTGTAAGCTGCAGTCTGGAGCCCGCCAGTCCAATATCGGATCCCAGATCCTTTTTACCGATACCAAGACCTGCTTCATCATCTTCCATAACGATCATATTGTTGACTACTTTGACATTATCTGCTCTTGTAATACTACCATTATCGTTGACCGTAAAAATGATGTCATCTGCCTTCTTGAAGCCATCCGGTGCGGAAATCTCCCTTAAAATATAGGTCGTTCCCAGCTTCAGCTGTGCAGAAGGCACACTGTACACGCTGCCATCTGTTTTATAGGCATCCAGAATGACAGTCCCTATCTGATCCGGCTGTGATGCGTCATATTCTGCCAGCTTCAGCACTGCACCGGGCAGGAGTGTACCAAACGCATCCTGCTTGCGCAGATATAATTTAATCGGTTCATCACGCACCAGTAATGTATCCCTGTCACCATTGATATTATTGGAATTTCCTTCCAGAATCACGATCTTCTTTGTACAGTCCACACGGAACTTGATCATCACTGCGCTTCGATATCCGGTCGGTGCCCCTACTTCTTTCAGATAATAATCTGTACCTGCTGAGAATAAGCCTG
>ERZ791908.1729-NODE-1729-length-11741-cov-2.528324_pt1 | contig 11741 bp, 10 predicted proteins | sample MGYA00510144_ERZ791908 | MGnify/ENA primary metagenome ERZ791908 (study PRJEB30046, sample SAMN00792105) | human gut metagenome | study: EMG produced TPA metagenomics assembly of the A metagenome-wide association study of gut microbiota in type 2...
TATTGCTGAAGATATTTCAGAATTTGAGACGAAGATCAAAAAGTTGAAAGTATTACGTGATAATGGTATTCTGAGTGATGAAGAGTACGAGGCAGAAAAGAAGAAACTTGTTAGTATCTTTTAAGTATCTTTAAGAAACGTTAAAAAAGCTGTCGTCTGGCAGCTTTTTTATGGTATAAGGTATCATATACGGAATAACACTTGGAGGATTGATGTATGCGAGGTATTGAAACACAGGTTCGTAAAGTGCGAAGACGTGTTTTTAAGGAGGTAGCGGATCTGGCGTATCATTCAGAAAATCTGATCGATGATATGGAAGCTCTTCCTTACAAAATTGTTCCCGGAGAGGATAATGAATACTGGGAAAGTGTTTATAGAGAAAGAGCGGTAGTCAGAGAGCGGATCAGACTTGCCATGGGTATGTCACTTAGGCCGGAGGATGCGCCTGTTCATGTTTCGCAGGGTGTAGAGGAGAGTAATATTGCAGAGAAATATTATGAGCCGCCGCTTTTGCAGGTTATTCCATCTGCCTGTAATGCATGCCCGGAGAATCAGTATGAAGTAACAAATAAGTGCATGGGCTGTCTGGCGCACCCATGTAATGAGGTGTGCCCGCGTGGCGCTATTACAATGGTGCATGGTAAGTCCTACATTGATCAGGAAAAATGTATCAAATGTGGCAAGTGCAAGTCTGTCTGCCCATATGATGCAATTTCACATCAGGTCCGCCCTTGTGCGGGTGCGTGCGGTGTTGGCGCGATCAAGAGCGACAGCAAGGGACGTGCGAAGATTGACAATGATATGTGTGTTTCCTGCGGTCAGTGTATGGTAAGCTGCCCGTTTGGTGCAATTGCCGATAAATCCCAGATCTTTCAGCTGATCCGTGCAATGCAGTCCGGTAAAAAGATCATCGCGCAGGTTGCACCGGCATTTGTCGGACAGTTTGGAAAGAATATAACACCGGATGCTTTTAAAACAGCATTAAAACAGCTGGGCTTTTATGATGTATATGAGACGGCAATCGGTGCGGATCTCGGTGCCATAACAGAAGCAGAGCATTATGTAAAAGAAGTGGCGACCGGAGAACTGCCTTTCCTTCTGACAAGCTGTTGCCCATCCTGGTCAATGCTTGCAAAGAAATTTTTCCCGGAGACGATTGACAAGATCTCAAATGCACTCACACCTATGGTGGCAACTGCCCGTGTGATCAAAGAAGAACATCCGGATGCCAGTGTTGTCTTTATCGGACCTTGTGCATCCAAGAAACTGGAAGCATCCCGCCGTACAGTGCGTTCAGATGTGGATTTTGTTATCACTTTTGAAGAACTTGTTGGTATGTTTGAAGCAAAGGGTATCAAGCTCGAAGAGATAGAGCCACAGGACGAAATGAAAGATGCGACCGGAGCCGGACGTGGCTATGGTGTTGCGGGCGGTGTTGCAGCGGCTATCGAAGAATGTATCAGGGAATACTATCCGGATGTCGATGTCAATATCGAGCATGCAGAAAGCCTTGCAGAATGTAAAAAGATGCTGATGCTTGCGAAGATGGGCAAGAAGAATGGATGCCTGATTGAGGGTATGGCCTGCCCTGGAGGCTGTGTAGCCGGTGCCGGAACGAATATTGCTGTTCCACAGGCGACAAAAGAGGTCAATAACTTTAAAGCACATTCGGAAAAGAAGATTCCGGAGATGGAGGAAAATCATGACTAAGATCAGAACACGATTTGCGCCCAGTCCGACAGGAAGGATGCATGTAGGTAATCTGCGTACTGCATTGTATGCTTATCTGATTACCAAGCATGAGGGTGGCGATTTCATTCTGCGTATTGAAGATACAGATCAGGAAAGACTGGTAGAGGGAGCGGTTGATATCATCTACCGTACACTTGAGAAAACAGGTCTTATCCATGATGAAGGACCGGACAAGGATAAAGGGTTCGGACCTTATGTACAGTCCGAAAGACAGGCACAGGGTATTTATTTAAAATATGCCAGACAGCTGATCGAAAAGGGCGAAGCATATTATTGCTTCTGCGATAAGGAAAGGCTGGAATCTCTGCATCAGGTCATTACGATGGCAGACGGCAGTACAAAAGAGATCAATGTTTATGACAAGCACTGCCTGCATCTGTCCAAAGAAGAGGTAGAGGCAAATCTGGCTGCCGGTAAGCCATATGTTATCCGGCAGAATGTACCGAGAGAAGGTACAACAACGTTCCATGATGAATTATACGGAGATATTACAGTTAATAATGATGAACTGGATGATATGATTCTGATCAAGTCAGACGGTTATCCGACTTATAACTTTGCGAATGTAGTTGATGATCATCTGATGGAGATTACACACGTTGTAAGAGGAAATGAGTATTTGTCTTCTTCTCCGAAGTATAATCGTCTGTATGACGCATTTGGCTGGGAAGTACCGAAGTATATCCACTGTCCGCTGATCACAGATGAAAATCATCAGAAGCTTTCCAAGCGCTGCGGACATTCTTCTTATGAAGATCTTGTGGATCAGGGATTTTTAACAGAAGCAATCGTCAACTTTGTGGCACTTTTAGGATGGAGCCCGGTTGGAAACGAAGAAATTTTTTCGCTGGATGAACTCATCAAGGCATTTGATTATCACCATATTTCCAAGTCACCGGCGGTATTTGATTATACAAAGCTGAAATGGATGAATGGGGAATATATCAAAGCAATGGATTTTGATAAGTTCTATGAAATGGCACTGCCACATATCAAAAATGTGATCAAGAAAGATCTGGATCTGAAAAAGATCGCTGAGATGGTCAAGACAAGAATTGAGATTTTCCCGGATATCGAGCCTTTGATTGATTTCTTTGAAGAATTACCGGAGTATGACGTGGCAATGTATACGCATAAGAAGATGAAGACAACAACTGCATCTTCACTGGAAGTATTAAAAGAGCTTCTGCCGATCTTTGAAGAACTCACAGATTACTCTAATGATTCCCTGTACAAGACGCTGCTTGCTTATGTAGAGCAGAAGGGCTGCAAGAATGGATACGCAATGTGGCCGGTTCGTACAGCTGTTTCCGGAAAGCAGATGACACCTGCGGGTGCAACTGAGATCATGGAGATCATCGGCAAAGAGGAATCTTTAAAACGAATCAGAAAGGGCATTGAGCTGCTGGAAAATGCCTCAGAATAAAAAAATGATACCGTCTCCTGCGCAGCAGGAGGCGATCTGCTTCGGGGAGGGCACCATGCTGGTACTTGCCGGCCCCGGAAGCGGAAAAACAGCAGTGATCACACAACGTATCCGTTATCTGGTGGAGGAGCGGCATATCACACCATCCGATATTTTAACGATCACATTTACAAAGGCTGCTGCACTTGAAATGAAGCAGCGGGCTTGTCAGATATGCCGGGGCGCAGAAAACGCTGTATTTGGAACATTTCATTCTGTTTTTTTTCAGATCATCAGATCTTCTTCAAAATTCCAAAATTATTCCATTATGACAGAACAACAAAAATTACAGATATTAAGACCGCTTTTAAAAGGGAAAAAGCTGGATTGTGTGCAGATGTCTTCTTTTTGTGAGCAATTTTTATCCGATCTCAGTTTTTACAAAAATACCGGACGGGAAAGAGAGGAAAAAGCAGGGCAGAAACAGGCAGTGCAAAAACAAGCAGAGCAGAAACAAACAGCGCAAGAAAAAGCAGGGCAAAATCAGGCAGAGCAAATGCAGTTGCATGAGCTGCGTCAGGCTTACGAACAGTGCTGTAGAAAACGATGGCTGCTTGATTTTGATGATATCCTGATATATTGTCACAGATTGTTGACGGAAGATTCCGGGCTTCGTGACAGATGGAAAAATAGGTTTCGGTATATTCTGATCGACGAATTCCAGGATATCAATGATGTGCAATATCAGATCATAAAGTTGCTTAGTGCTAACTATGAGAACCTGTTTGTGGTAGGGGATGATGATCAGGCAATTTATTCTTTCCGCGGGGCTGATCCATCCTATATGCACCGTTTTTTAGAAGATTACCCAAAGAGCAGGCAGGTAAATCTCAATATCAACTATCGATGCGGTGACCGGATCCTTGCACTGGCCGCCAGATCAATTGCGCATAATAAGTATAGGTTTGAAAAGGAAATAAAAGCCGGTAATAGTGGAGAAAACCGGGTGATCGCAACATGTTTTCAAAACCGGGCGGAAGAACTCTCCTTTTTAACAGAAGAAATCATGACACATCTAAATGAAGGGCTGACAGCAATCCTGGTCAGAACCAACCGGATGGCAGAGCAGGTTTCGGAAGCCTGTTTTCGCAGGCAGATTCCCTATCAGATGCGGGAGAAGAAGCAGGATTTTTATGCACAGAAGTGTGTCGTGGAAGTTTTGTCCGTGATTCGTTTTGTGGCAGAGGGCAGAAATCGTAGTGATTTTATGGCATTTATGAATAAGCCCGTGCGTTATATCAATAGAGAAATGCTGCAGAAGGAAACCGTAGATCTTTGGGCATTACTGGAAGAATACAGGGAAGATCCGGAACAATACCGGATCATACAAAAGCTGCAACAGGATCTTGCTATGGTGGAAATGCTGGATCCGTTTGGCGCGATCTCATATATCAGAAAGGTGATGCAGTATGACTGCTGTCTGAGCCCGGGAGAGACAGGAGAAAAGGAGAAGGAAATACTCGATGAGCTTCTGGAGCGGTGCAGGGAATTTCACAGCCATACAGCATTTCTTTCCCATATTGCAGCGTACAGAAGTAAGCTGGAGCAGGAAAGCAACAGAAAACAGCCTGGGGCAGATCAGGGTAACGCAAAGCGGAATCCGGTGCGGATCATGACCTATCATGGTTCTAAGGGACTGGAGTTTGATACGGTTTTTCTGCCGTTTCTGAACAGTGGAGATGTACCGCATGGCAGGAATTTGTCAACTATGGAACTGGAAGAAGAGCGGCGGCTGTTTTATGTGGCAGTAACGAGGGCAAAAAAATCCCTGTATCTTTCCTGTGAAGGAATGGTACAGGGAGAGAACAGACAATCTGTTTTTTGGGCAGAGCTGAAAGATTATCTGGAACCCTTGGAGCTCTCGTCGATCAGTTCGTCAAATTCGACCTGATCGAGATATTCGTCAAATGCATCTGATACAGCATCATATTCATCCTCATCTTCGATAAAGAACAGCTCCGGTTCTGCATTCGGATCGGATTCATCCTCCTTATAGCCGTAGATCCAGACTTCACCGTCTTCATTTTCCCCTTTTTCGTCCAGTGGAAGCAGAATGATATAATCTTTTTCGTTCACCGTTAATATCGTGATAATGGCGCAGGTGACACTTTCTCCGTCTTCCAGCTCCATTGTAACAGTCATTTCTTCATCGTAGTCTGCCGCCTGAATTGCTTCTTTTTTACTCATGATTTTTCCTCGCTTCTCTTTGAATGGTTTCCTATTGTCATAAGATATGATATAATAAATGCAGTGAGAAAACAAGCATCTGCAAAGCAGATAGGTAAAAAAGGGAAGAAAATATGACATTAGAGTACAGCATCAGCGCCGGACATCCATTTTGTATGGGTGTGATGAGCCAGACAAACGGAATCCATATCGCAATGCCTTTCCCGGAAAGCGAAGGAAAGGAGTGTGGTATGCTCCTATATAAAGCAGGTCATGAGCTTGCCAGGATCGTATTTCCGGAATGTTATAAAATGGGAGAGGTATATGTGCTTTTTATCAATATGCAGATGGAAGCGGATTATACATATCTCTTTTTCTGCGGAGAAGAGCAGTTTACGGATCCTTATGCCCATATCATACGCGGCAGGGAAAAATGGGGCAGACGGAAAGAGGACAGACCGCGGGCTGCATTTGCGGAGGATACATTCGACTGGGAAGATGATATGCCGCTGCGGATACCTTATGAAGATTCTGTTTTTTATTCGCTGCATGTACGTGGTTTTACAAAGCACGCAAGCTCGCAGGTCAGTGCACGCGGTACTTTCGCAGGACTTGCAGAAAAAATCCCTTATTTACAACAGCTTGGTATTACAGCCATAGAATGTATGCCGGTCTATGAATTTGACGAGATCATTCCGAATCCTGCTTATCAGGAAAGCCTGAAACTGCGGGATAACGGGCAGGCAGCTTATCTCGAAGAGCCTGCATGGAAGCAGCGCATCAATTACTGGGGCTTCGGAGACGGAGAAACCTATTATATGGCACCAAAGGCTGCTTATGCAAAAGATCCGCAGCATGCAGACAGAGAATTGAAGCTGTTGATCAGACAGCTTCATAAAAATGGAATAGAAATCATTTTACAGATGTATTTTTCACCGCGTTATACGCAGGGATATATCAGGGAAGTGCTCCGATACTGGGTCAGCTGTTATCATGTGGATGGCTTTCATTTGTTTGGTACAGATATTCCGATGCGGCTTTTGGGAACGGATCCGTATCTGAAGCATACAAAGCTGATCCATGAGAATCCAGAGGCTGATGCGGTATATAAAGGAAAGAAAATACCGTATTACAGAAATCTGGCGTGCTACGGAGATGCATTCCGATATGATGCCAGACGTTTCCTGAAAGGAGACGAGGGTATGCTTTCTGTGATGGCAGAGCATATGAGACAGAACAGCAGTCTGGAGGGTGTGATCAATCACATTACGGATTACAGAGGTTTTACTCTTTCGGATTTGGTCTCTTACGATCGAAAGCATAATGAAGAAAACGGCGAAGATAACAGGGACGGCAGCGATTATAATTATAGCTGGAACTGTGGTGTGGAGGGAAGCTCCCGCAAACGTGCAATTTTGCAGATGCGGCTGGCTCAGCGGAAGAATGCACTTGCCATGCTTTTTTTGTCGCAGGGGACGCCCCTTTTATTGGCAGGTGATGAAATGGGACGCAGCATGCAGGGGAATAACAATGCCTATTGTCAGGATAATAAGATCAACTGGCTGGACTGGAAGCTGCTGGAAAAGGAAGCAGAGCTGTTTACCTATACAAAAGAGCTGATCCGCTACCGGAAAGAACATCCGATCCTGCACAGCAGGCAGACGATGCAGATCATGGACAGCCTCTCCTGCGGATATCCGGATCTGTCTTATCATGCGGAGCAGGCATGGTATGCACATTTTGAGAATTATTACAGACACATGGCAGTTTTATATTGTGGCATGTATGAGAAAAAGCCGGATGGAACAGAGGATGACTTTATCTACATCATCTGGAATATGCACTGGGAAAAGCATACGTTTGCACTGCCCACGCTGCCACAGGATTATGACTGGACAGTCAGTATGACAACAAAGGAAATTCCTCAGCAGGATACGGCAGATAAAACCGGAAAGGAAGAAAAACCGGTGGAAGCTGAGATATCAGCGGAACAGGCGCGTGAGATCACGGCGCTGGGGCGCAGTGTTATTGTGCTGACAGGTAAAAAGCAGGAATTCAAAAAGAAAAAGAGGCATAAAAAATGAGACCGATCAGTCATTTTATAACGATCACGCATCATAAAATATTGGTTATGCAGGGCTGTTTTAAAGTAGGGCTTTACTGGCAGGGGCTCATGCACGATCTGTCCAAATACGAACCGTCGGAATTCTGGGTTGGTGCAAAGTACTATCAGGGAACGAGAAGCCCGAATAATGCAGAACGTGAGGAAAAGGGATATTCCGGTGCATGGCTGCATCACAAGGGCAGAAATAAACACCATTATGAATACTGGATCGATTACAGCATGCGGGAGATAGAAGGCGGTATGACGCCGGCGCAGATGCCTGTCAGATATGTGATCGAGATGTTTATGGACAGAATCGCAGCCAGTAAAGTGTATAACAAAGATAAATATACAGATGCATCGCCACTGGAATATTATAAACAGGGTAAGAACCGGAATCTGATTCATCCAAAGACGGCAAAGCAGCTTGAAATTTTGCTCCGTATGCTGGCCTATGAGGGGGAAGAGAAAACATTTACTTATATCAGAACGGTAATACTGAAGCATAAGAAGTAACAAAACAACACTCTTTTCATACTCTAATATAGAGAAAGAAAGGAGTGTTTTTGTATGAACTGTATTTGGATTTTATTGTTACTTTGCTGTTGTAATAACGGATGCGGAAATGGTTGTAGAAATGGTAACAGAAATGGATGTGGAAATGGCGGCAGAAAAGAAGAGCGCAGATGTGAATGCAATTCCTGTCAGCCGACACCACCGCCGAGACCGCTTCCGCGCCCGCCTTTTGCTCCGCAGCCCGGCTGTGGCTGTAGTGCATCGGAGATGAGCGAAGAAGAGGCTTGATACAAGTTTTTGTGTAATAGGAACGAAATTTCCTGTTACATAAGAAAAAGAAAGGCTGTCACACATGATGTGGCAGCCTTTTCTTTTTCTTAAAATAATTGCATGATACTTTTTATCACAAAGATCAGTCAGCGGATTTTACCTGCTTCCAGTATTCGTTATACAGATTGTCGCCGTCTACGCCTAAATAATCACAGGTTTCAAGATTATTGTACTCTGAGAAATCAGGGAATGCGACCTTGCTGTTTTTAATGTCTTCATCTTCGATATTTGCCTGTGCAGCTGTATTCGGGGTAGAGTATGTGAGATACTCAAAGTTCTTCAGTGCGATATCTTCACGGCACATGAAATCAATGAATTTTTCTGCATTTTCTTTATTCTTTGCATTTTTCGGAATTACCCAGGAATCGATCCATACATTTGTGCCTTCCTTCGGGATCACATATTCCAGATCCGGGTTTTCACGCTGGGTATAAATGGCTTCACCGGAGTAGATGACACCGATCGCAGCCTCATTACCGATCATCTTATCACGTACCTGATCGATGACATAAGCCTGTACAAGCGGTTTCTGGTCGATCAGAGTCTGTGCGGCTTCTTTTACCTGTGCTTCATCTGTTGTGTTCATGGAATAGCCAAGTCTCTTTAAAGCAACCATAAATGCATCACGTACGCTGTCCTGCATCAGGATGTTATCCGCATATTTCTCATCCCATAATACATCCCAGGAATCGATCGGCTCATCAACCATTGTCTTGTTATATAAAATACCAACGGTTCCGAAGCAGTATGGAATGCTGTATTTGTTTTCCGGATCAAAGCCCTTAGACTGTTCAAAATACTGTTCACCGATGTTCTTGACATTCGGAATGTTGTCAAAATTGATCTCTGCAAGCAGATCATTCTCGATCATTTTCTGGATCATGTAATCGGACGGGCATACAACGTCATAATTGCTTGTACCGGATTCCACCTTCGGATACATGATCTCGTTTGTCTCAAATTCATCATAGACAACGTGGATGCCTGTTTCTTCTTCAAACTGGTCCAGCGTATCGGGATCGATATATTCTCCCCAGTTGTAAACGACTACCTCGCCGTTTGTTCCGGTGCTGCTTTTGCCACAGCCTGTAAGACAGGCTGCAAAAGCCATTGTAAGTGCCAGTGTCAGTAATACTTTTTTCTTCATGTGTTCCTCCTCGTAGATGTTTTTTTATTATGCAATGTCCTTCTTGCCGGGCTTTTTGTTGATGAACAGTAAAAGCAGCAGAACGGCGACAAAGATGATAGTGGAAAGCGCATACATTTCCGGTTTGATGCCTTTTTTTACCTCTGTGTAGATCTTGGTCGATAACGTATCAACGCCGGGACCTTTTGTAAAGTGGGTGATGATAAAATCATCCAGTGACATAGTAAATGCCATTAAAAATCCGGTAAAAATGCCGGGAAGCAGATCCGGGAAAACAACCTTGAAAAATGCATATGGATGAGATGCACCGAGGTCAAGTGCCGCTTCATAGGCACTTCTGTTGACCTGCTTCATTTTGGGCATAACACTTAATATGACATATGGAATGTTAAAAGTAATATGTGCCAGCAGTATGGTTGTAAAACCAAATGTCATGCCAAGACTCAGATAGAGCAGCATGAGAGAGATACCGGTTACGATATCCGCATTTAACATCGGTATATTGGTCACGCCCATGAAAAACGTACGCCAGACGCGGTGCATTCTGCTGATCGCGACACAGGCCATCGTTCCGATGATCGTAGCGATAACCGCAGATAAAAAGGCGAGCAGCAGTGTGTTGTATAACGCGTCCATAATGACCTGATTATCAAACAGCTCGCTGTACCATTTCAGGGTAAAACCACCCCATTTGGCTCTGGTCTTACTTTTGTTGAACGATAAGACGATCAGAGTGGCGATAGGGGCATACAAAAATATGAAAATCAGGATGATATACAGTTTTGAAAAGAACTTTTTCACATCAGACCCTCCCCATCTTTATCAAATATTGCGGTGACGATCATACTTAAAATAATGAACAGCATCAGAACCATGGAAAGACCGCTGCCAAGGTTCCAGTTGCTTGCCTGCGTAAATTCCTGTTCAATCACATTACCGATCAGCAGGATCTTGCTTCCGCCAAGGAGAGAAGAAATTACGAAGGTTGTCAGTGCAGGAACAAATACCATGGTAATACCGCTGATCACACCCGGAAGACTCAGCGGGAAAATAATACGGCAGAATGTTTTCACATTGTTGGCTCCGAGATCTCTGGCTGCATTGATCAGATCCTGATCCATACGGGATAAGGAGTTGAAGATCGGCAGAACCATAAACGGCAGGAAATTATATACCATACCAAGGATGATCGCAGCATCTGTATTGATGATGTCAAGCGTTGGCAGTGATAAAAACCGGAGCACGGAGTTGATCACTCCGGTTTTCTCCAAAAGCGTCTGCCAGGCAAGTGTACGCAGAAGAAAGTTCATCCACATCGGTAAAATAAAGATCAGAACGATGAACTGGTTCTGGTTGACACTTTTATTTGCCAGTATCATGGCGAGCGGATAAGCAAGCAGCAGACAAATAAGCGTACTGACCAAAGAAAGCCGGATCGACAGGAAAAGTGCCTTGCTGTGTTCGGGCGATGCGATCGCCAGTATATTCTGCATGGTAAAATGTCCGGCGGAATCGATAAAGCCGTAATAAAATACCATCAGGATCGGAATGATGATAAAGGCGACAGCCCAGAAGAAATAGGGCGTTGCCAGAAACTTCTGTTTATTCTTCAATGCGGACCGCCTCCTCATCTTCGGATTCAGGCTTATTCATGATCTGGATATTAAACGGATCCACGCTGATCGATATCTTTGTGCCGACAGGGAACATGCTGGTGGAATGTACCAGCCATTCAAAACCGCCTGCCATGACCTCCATCTCATAGTGGACGCCCTTAAAGATCAGATGGGAGACAACCCCATCTAAAGTGCCTGCACCTTCTTCTTTTAAGATCACGTCTTCCGGACGGATCACAACGTCGACCGGTTTGTTTTCGCCAAAGCCTGTATCGACACAGTCCCATTTCTTACCGAGGAAGGAGACCAGCTTATCGCGGATCATAACCGAATCAATGATGTTGCTGTCTCCGATAAAGTCTGCTACAAAGGCATTTTCCGGTTCGTTGTAGATGCTTTCCGGTGTTCCGATCTGCTGGATATAGCCCTGGTTCATGACAACGATCGTATCTGACATGGTCAGGGCTTCTTCCTGATCGTGTGTGACATAGATAAAAGTAATGCCAAGCTCGTTTTTCAGACGGATCAGCTCATACTGCATATCCTGTCTGAGCTTCAGATCCAGTGCGCCGAGCGGCTCGTCGAGTAGCAGGAGCTTTGGTTCATTGACGATCGCACGCGCAATGGCGATCCGCTGCTGCTGCC
>ERZ791908.1745-NODE-1745-length-11617-cov-54.124719_pt1 | contig 11617 bp, 9 predicted proteins | sample MGYA00510144_ERZ791908 | MGnify/ENA primary metagenome ERZ791908 (study PRJEB30046, sample SAMN00792105) | human gut metagenome | study: EMG produced TPA metagenomics assembly of the A metagenome-wide association study of gut microbiota in type 2...
CCGCCGACGCCGGCGCGGCGTCTGCCAGCGCAATCGTGCCGCGGTCGCCGGGCTGGCCGCCGCCGGTGGGGTAGAACGCGGTGCGGTCGAGCTCGATCGCAAAGCCGTCGTCCGTGGGCGTGCACGACGTGACGTGCGCGTCGAACTCGCGCGCGTAGGGGTCGGTGTAGTAGAGCTCGTCAAAGGTTTCCATGCGGGATCCTCCATGTTCGCGGCGCCGCCCGCGCCGGCGCGTGCCAGTGCGGGCGGCTCGATTTCCAACGACCCATGATAGGCGATGGCCGTGGAGGATGCGGCCTGCGGGCGCTGATGCCACGCCCTTCTCGCCCCCTTGCGCCTGCCTTTGCCCTACTCCAGCGTCAGGAGCAGCGCCATCTTGAAGCGCTTGTCCGCGCGCACGAAGTGGCGGCCATTCTTGTCGAACTTGAAGTTCTCTCCCGCGTGGATGACGTGCTCCTCGCCCTCGTAGCCGATGACGCCCTCGCCGTCGAGCGCGAAGATGAGCGCCTCGCCCGGCGCGGAGTGCTCCGAGAGGCCGGTGCCCGCGTCAAAGCTCATGAGCGCGAGCTTCATGCCGGAGTTGTGTGCGACGTCCATGTTGACGATGGTGCCCTCCTGGTAGGGAAGGAGGTCGGCCAGCTTGAAGACGTCGCCTGCCTTGATTGCGTTGTTCATGGTGGTTTCCTTTCTCATGATGACTTCCGTGTAGACGCAGCCCTCCTGGCTGCGCATGCCAACCGGCACGTCCGTGGGCGTGACCATGCCGTCGCCGGCAGAGAGCTGCCAGGTGCGGCCGTCCGTCGCGTACGCCTCCATCGAGCCCGCGGCCACGACCAGCAGCTTTGGGTCGGGATGCGTCTCGGCGCTGATGTCCGTGTCGGCAGCCAGGCTAAAGTGAATCACGGCGAGCGCGTCGGAATCGTGCACGCCGACGGAGGTGGTGCACCCGGGGACGGGCTTCCTGTCCTGGGCGATGCTAAAGACCTTGCCTGCGGTTTCCTTCATGTCGACCTCCTCGCTGTTGTTGTTTTGCCTGAGCATACGCGAGGGGAGAAGAACAAACCGTTGCCGTCGCAATAAATGGCACTAATGCAGCAACATATTTGCCGCGGGCCGGAGGGGCGTCGTCCCGGGCGCCTCACTCCGCGGGAAGCACGCCCTTCTCGCGCATGTAGCCCTTGAGCTCGTCCTCCATCCGCACGAACTCGCGGCGGGTGTCGTCGCGCGCCCAGGGGCGCTCCATCATCCGGAACACGTGGCCCTGCCGCGCCACGATGCGCAGGCTTTCCGGGTAGGCGAGCTCCCACGCAAAGCAGACGTGGCCCAGCAGGACGTCAGCGGGGTGGTGGCGCGCCGCGCGCGGGATGGTGGAGTGGCGCCAGAACCACGACGTGGCCTCCGGCGAAAGCTCGCTTTTCAGCAGCGCCTCGCGGCCGAAGGGATAGATGTCCTCCACGGGGCTCGTGCAGTTGACCTTGAGGATGTCTGCCTTGTCCGCGTCGCGCAGCACCTCGCACAGGGCGCGCGTGCGCGCGGGCAGCTTGGGCGGCAGCCGCCACGAGCTGTGCAATGCCACGGCCGTGCGCAGCAGCTCGTCCTCGGACGCGTCGTCCACGTAGTCGCGGATCGTGGGCGCGGTGCCGTCCAGCCCGTCGAACAGCACCTTGGCTCCCAGCGCGGCGTGGCTCACGGAGTCCGCGTCGGAGAACGTGCCGTAGCGGCGCACCTGCTCAAAGCGGCCCACGTCGTGCAGGAGACCGAGCAGCCAGGCCAGGTCCACGTCCTCGGGCGCGGCAAGCTCGGGCACGGTGGCTGCGATTCGCTCCGCGAGGGCAGCCACCCGCAAGGTATGGTCCCGCTTGAGTGCGATCTTGGGGTCTGTGGCGTCAAAGCGCGCCACGTAGCCGTCAAACGCCGCGGCGGCGCGGTCCCTGTCTATGCGCATGGGGCTCCCATCCCCGCATGCCCGGCGCGCGTGCGGCGCGGGGCGCGGTCCTTCTCGTCCGTATCGCCCGCATTATACGTGCGCGGCGCGCGAGGCCGGCGCGCCCCGGCCGCCACGCCATGCGATACACAATCTGGCAACGATGCCGAAACCAGACTCGCGACGTTTGGCGCCCGCGGCGTAACGCTCCATAAACAGCCGCTCAACCTGCGGGGACTACATTTTGGGCATCGGATGAAGCGATGCCGCCCCGCCCGCCGGACCAGCCGGCCGGGCGCCGCGGGAGGAGAGGAGCCAACCATGCCCATGAAGTACGAGGACTACAAGCGCTACCTGAGCCCCGCACTCGCCAAGACCACCGACCTCGTGATCGAGCGCGGCGAGGGCGGCTACATGTACGACGTCAACGGCGAGAAGTACCTCGACTTTGTCCAGGGCATCGCCGTCAACGCGCTGGGCCACAACGACCCGCACGTGCGTGCTGCCATCCACGAGCAGGTTGACAAGCTCGTCAACGGCAGCTTCAACATGGTCAACTTCCCCACGACGCTCACCCTGGCGGAGCGCCTGGCCCAGATCGCGCCGGGCAAGCTCGGCTGCACGTTCTTCTCAAACGGAGGCGCGGAGGCCACGGACGGCTCCATCAAGCTCGCGCGCGCCTACACCAGGCGCCCGTGCGTCATCGCGTTCCGCGGCTCGTTCCACGGCCGCACGCTGGGCGCGCTTTCCGTCACCGGCTCCGCCGCGCACTACCGCGAGGCGTACCAGCCGTGCATGCCGGGCGTGTACTTTGCCACGTACCCGCAGAAGGACCTCTGCCCCAAGGGGATGGACGCGGAGGAGCGTTCGGCCTACTGCCTTGACGACCTGCGCCAGATCTTCGACTACCTGGTGGAGCCTGAGGAGGTCGCGGCCGTGATCATGGAGCCCGTGCAGGGCGAGGGCGGCTACTTTGTCCCGCCCGCGAGCTTTGTGCAGGGCGTCCGCAAGATGTGCGACGAGCACGGCATCCTGCTCATCTTCGACGAGATCCAGAGCGGCTACGGCCGCACGGGCAAGATGTGGGCGGGCCAGAACTTTGGCGTCACGCCGGACATCATGAACCTGGGCAAGGCCATCGCCGGCGGCATGCCCATGAGCGCCGTCGTCTCAACGGAGGAGATCATGAGCAAGTGGCTGCCCGGCATGCACGGCGGCACCTTTGGCGGCAACCCCGTAGCCGCCGCGGCGGGCCTCGCGGTGCTCGACCAGTTTGAGGAGCAGCACATCCTGGACAACGTGGCCGAGAAGGGCGCCTACCTCGCCGGCAAGCTCGACGCGCTGCAGAAGGCGCACCCCGTGGTGGGCGACGTGCGCGGCATCGGGCTCATGCGCGCCATCGAGTTCGACCACCCCGAGGACGGCTCGCCCGCGCCCGAGATCTGGAAGGCCGTCAAGGCGCAGTGCCTCAAAAACCACATGATTACGCTCAACTGCGGCGTCCACGGCAACGGCATGCGCTTCGCCACGCGCCTGAACGTCACCACGGAGGAGCTGGACGAGGGCGTGGGGATCCTGGACCGCTCCATGACCGAGCTGGGCTACTAGCCGCCGGGCTTCCAGCCGCAGGGCCATCAACCACGTAGGAGGCCGTCATGCCACGCATCGCTTACCTGGGAAGCGCCGTCCCGCTCGACCTGGAGCGCAGGATGCTCGAGGAGCTGGGCCGCACGGACGTCGAGGTGTACGAGGTCGACTCGGACAACGCCGGCCGGCCGCAGAGGGGCTCGCTCGACGGGGCCGATGCCCTCGTGATCGAGTGGGGCAAGGCCGACGCCCGCACGTTCGACGCGGCGCCCCAGCTGCGGTGCGTGAGCATGATGGCCATCGGGCACGACAACATTGACGACCGCGCGGCCTCGCGACACGGCTGCTGGGTCACCAACGTGCCCGACTACTGCACCTACGACGTGGCCCTGCACACGCTGGGCCTGGTGGTCGACCTGTACAAGAAGATCACCTGGTTCGACCGGCAGGTGCGCGACGGCGTGTGGGACGACATGGCCGGCTACGACGCCCCGCGCCCGCAGGGCCAGACGGCGGGCCTCGTGTTCTTCGGCTCCATCGCGCAGACGGTCACCCCCATGCTGCAGGCCATTGGCATGAACGTCATGGCGTACGCCCCAACCAAGTCGACCGCGTTTCTCGCCAGCCACGGCGTGGCCAAGGCGCAGAGCCTTGAGGAGCTGCTGCAAAAGTCGGACGTGGTGAGCCTGCACTGCCCGCTCGTGGACGCGACGCGCGACATCATCTGCTCGCGCACGCTGCGCCTGATGAAGCCGACGGCGTTCCTTGTCAACACGTCGCGCGGCGGATGCGTGGTGGAGGACGACCTGGCCGAGGCGCTTTCCGACGGCACGATCCGCGCGGCGGCCGTGGACGTCAAGCGCGACGAGACCAACGCCCAGAGCCCGCTCGTGGGGCTGGACAACTGCATCGTCACGCCGCACTGCGCGTACCACTCGTCCGACTCCTACACGGAGATGCGCACCCGCGCGCTCAAGAACGCCCTGCAGGCGCTGGACGGCGAGAAGCCCGAGGACGCCGTGAACGAGCTCTCGCTCGCGGGGTAGGGCGCGGGCCAGCCGCGGGCCGGCGGCACGTGGCCGCAGGGGGGCGGTGCGCCTACCCCCTGCGGCCGCGGCGACGGCTACCTGGCCTCGCTGCCCGAGGCAACGACCCTGGGGCGGACGAGCGCGCCAAACGCGCTGCGCACGATGGGGCCGGCCACGAAGAACTGCCACAGCAGCGCCATGGGCAGGTTGAGGAGGGTCGTCTGGATCCACGTGGACACGACGTCCGGCGCGGCGGGGCGCTTGATGACGAGCGTGGCGACAAGGCTCATGAGCGGGCACATCATCTGCACGCTGAGCGCGGAGATTGCCGCGACCATCGCAAACGGCGTCTTGGGGTTGGGGCCCACCAGCTTCTGGGCGCGGCGGCCGACGACGGGCGAGACCACGAACAGATCAAGGAGGAACGCGACCGGTCCCATGAACGCGAGCTCCGGCAGCCCGGCGGCAAAGACAAAGTTGGAAAGGCCACCGACCTCGAGCGAGACGTTATAGCAGATCATGCCATAGACCATGACGATGACCATCATTACGGTAAAGGCGAGCTTCTGGGTGCGAGTTTGCGGCATGTATACCTCCCGGTTGTGTGCAGTGTTGTTCGTTATCACCCGGGAGGGTGTGCGTTTCCAAAGGATACCTGCAGCTAAGAATATGGCCTAGGAACGTTACCACGCGCGGTGCCGCCGCGCGTGCCCGCGTTTGCGAGGCAGTACAAACACTCCACAGGTCGCCCGGGGCGCTCGAGCCGCGCGAGGTCGGACCGCCGCCCTTGCCGTCTTGCCGCGGAGCCGTATCATGTCCCCTGGACAGGCAGAGAAGAACGACTCCCACGGGACGGTGGCGGTTTCATGACTGATGGCAACAAGCTGGGCGTGCGAGACGGGATCGCGGTCTCGAGCATGCTCTTCGGGCTCTTCTTTGGGGCCGGCAACCTGATATTTCCCATCCACATGGGCCAGCTTGCGGGCAGGAACGCGTGGTGGGCGCTGCTGGGCTTCCTCGTGACGGGGGTGGGGCTTCCCATACTGGGCGTCGCGGCGCTGGGCGCCAGCCGCTCCAAGGGCCTCCTGGACCTGAGCTCCAGGGTGGGGCGGCGCTTTGGCCTGGCGTTCACGTGCGTGCTGTACCTCACGATCGGGCCGCTGTTTGCCATACCGCGCTGCGCCACGGTGGCCTACACCGTTGGCATTGCCCAGTCGCTTCCCGCGGGCGCGCACGGTCCGTGGCTCCTGCTCTTCTCGCTCACCTTCTTTGGCGTGGTGCTGGCGCTTTCGCTCAGGCCGGGAAAAATCCTGACGTGGGTGGGCAAGGTGCTGACGCCGGGGTTCCTGGCGTTCTTGGGCATCCTGGTGGCCGCGGCGCTCGCGTCGCCGGCCGCGCGCGTGGCGGACGTGGTGCCGCGGGGCGCGTACGCGGCGTCCCCGTTTGCGAAGGGCCTGCTCGAGGGATACAACACGATGGACGCGCTTGCGGGCCTGGCGTTTGGCATCGTGGTGGTGGGGGTCGTGCGCGACCTTGGGGTGAGCGACCCCGCCAACGTCGCGCGGGGCACGATCCTCTCTGGCGTGGGGAGCGGCCTCATCATGGCGGTGGTGTACGCGCTCGTGACCGTCGTTGGCGCCCAGAGCAGGGGCGCGCTTGCGCCCTCCAGCAACGGCGGCGTCGCGTTTGCGCAGATAGCTCGCCTGTACCTGGGCGATGCCGGCCTGGTGGTGCTTGCCGTCACCGTGACCGTGGCGTGCCTGAAGACGGCCGTTGGCCTGGTGACGAGCTGCTCGCAGACGTTCGTGGGCATGTTTGGCGGCAGGGTGACATACCGGGGCTGGGCGGTGGCGTTCACGCTCGTGTCGTTTGCGCTGGCAAACGGTGGGCTTGACGCGCTCATCGCGTGGTCGCTTCCCGTGCTTTACGTCATGTACCCGCTGGCCATCGTGCTCATAGCGCTGGCGCTCGCGGGCGGGGCGTTTGGGTACGACCGCGTGGTGCTTGCGTGGGCGGAGGGCCTGACGCTTCCGGCGGCGCTGCTGGGGGCGGCCGGGTCCGCTCCAGCGGTGCTGGCCAGGACGCCCGTCGTGAGTGCCATGTCGCGTGCCGCCGCGGTGCTGCCCCTTGCCGCCTGGGGCTTTGGCTGGGTGGTGCCCGCGGCGGTGGGCCTGGGCGTGGGGCTCGCGGTCCACGTGACGCGTGCCCGCGGCAACGTGCCGTCATTGTGAGAGGCGCCGCTTCCGGGCGGAGGGGGCGGCTCTTCTCGTACAATACGATGGTTACGCCATCTAAGGAGAATGCATGCCAAGCCTGTCCGACCAGATCGCATCGCGGCGAACCTTCGCCATCATCAGCCACCCCGACGCGGGCAAGACGACCCTGACCGAGAAGCTGCTGCTGTACACCGGCAGCATCCAGACGGCGGGCTCCGTCAAGGGCAAGGCGAGTGCGCGCCACGCAGTGTCCGACTGGATGGACATCGAGAAGGAGCGTGGCATCTCGGTCACGTCGTCCGTGCTGCAGTTCACGTACGAGGGCAAGTGCGTGAACATCCTGGACACCCCGGGCCACCAGGACTTTTCTGAGGACACGTACCGCACGCTCATGGCGGCGGACGCCGCGGTCATGGTGATCGACGGCGCAAAGGGCGTCGAGGCCCAGACCAAGAAGCTCTTCAAGGTCTGCACGCTGCGCCACATCCCCATCTTCACCTTCGTCAACAAGCTCGACCACGACACGCGCGACCCCTTCGACCTCACGGAGGAGATCGAGACGGTCCTGGGCATCGGCACGTACCCCATGAACTGGCCCATCGGCTCCGGCCGCAACTTCCGCGGCGTGTTCGACCGCAGCTCGCGCCACGTGATCGCCTTCGAGGGCGACGGCCACGCCAACGCCACCAAGAAGGTGAACGAGATCGAGGCCGAGCTGGGCGACCCGGCCCTGGACGAGCTCATCGGCCAGGAGAACCACCAGACCCTGATGGACGACATCGAGCTCCTGGACGGCGCCGACAACGAGTTCGACCTCGAGGCGGTCCAGACCGGCCGCCTGACCCCGGTGTTCTTTGGCTCGGCGCTCACCAACTTCGGTGTGGAGCCGTTCCTCAAGGACTTCCTGCGCCTGGCGCCCTCGCCCAGCGCCTACAAGGACGTCCTCACGGGCGAGAAGGTCGAACCCACGCGGCCCGAGTTCAGCGGCTTCGTGTTCAAGATCCAGGCCAACATGGACCGCCACCACCGCGACCGCATCGCCTTCGTGCGCATCTGCTCCGGCAAGTTCGAGCGCGGCATGACCGCCTACCACGTGCAGGGCAAGCGCCCCATCAAGCTTGCGACCGGCACCTCCATGATGGCCGACGACCGCGCCATCGTGGACGAGGCGTACGCGGGCGACATCGTGGGCCTGTTCGATCCGGGCATCTTCTCCATCGGCGACACCGTGTGCGCGGGCAAGCCCCACGTGCAGTTCCCGCAGATCCCCACCTTCGCGCCGGAGCACTTCGCGCGCATCACGCAGGTGGACACGCTCAAGCGCAAGCAGTTCGTCAAGGGAGTGGAGGAGCTCGCGCAGGAGGGCGCCATCCAGATCTTCCGCGAGCTGGGCATGGGCCTGGAGAGCGTGATCGTGGGCGTCGTGGGTGTGCTGCAGCTCGACGTGCTGGAGCGCCGCCTCAAGAGCGAGTACGGCGTCGAGGTGAGCCGCCACCCGCTCCCGTACCACGAGATCCGCTGGATCCAGAACGACCCGGAGGAGCTCGACATGGCGAGCCTCAACCTCTCGCGCGACACCGGCCGCGTGGAGGACATGCGCGGCGGCCGCCTGCTGCTCTTCACCAACGAGTTCAACGTCCGCTGGGCGGAGGAGCGCAACCCCGACCTCAAGCTCAGCGAGTTTGGCAACGTCACGTTCTAGGCACTGCCGCGGGCGAGAAGGACGCGTCCTTCTCGCCCGTCCTTTATCACTACACTGCGGCCTGGCGCGGGTCAGCGCGGCCCGCCTGCCCGAGGGGAGACTCCACATGCCGACGCTTTTGGTACTGGCTCCGTTCTGCGACGAGCACATGGCGGCGATCGCCGAGGCGGCGGGCCCCGGCTGGGCCATCGAGCGCCACTGGCCGGCGGACATGTCGACGACCAAGGCCATGTGCTCGGGCAGGTACGACCTTTCCGACGACGAGCTGGTGGCCGCGCTCGTGCGTGCCGACGCCGTGATCGGCGAGCCGGCGCTGCCGCTGCTGCGCCGCGCGGCCGACGAGGGGTCGCGCCTGAGGATCGTGCAGGCCACGTGGGCGGGGACGGACCGCTACACCAGGGGCGACGTCGCGTTTCCCGCGGGCGCGAGCCTGTGCTCCGCCGTGGGCGGCTTTGGGCAGCTCATCTCCCAGTACGTGCTGGCGCAGGTCCTGGGGCTCATGCAGAACCTGCCCGCCTACCGCGACCAGCAGCGTCGGGCAAGCTGGGACGACCTGGGTGCCGTGGGCTCGCTCGACGGGGCGAACGTGCTCGTGTTTGGCGCGGGCAACATCGGCGGCTGGGTGGCGCGGCGCCTGCGCGGCTTCGACTGCACCGTAACCGGCGTGTGCCGTGACGCGTCGCGTCCGCGCGAGGGGTTTGGCCGGCTGGTCACGCTGGACGAGGCCGAGGGCGAGCTTGCGTCCGCGGACGTGGTGGTGGGTGCGCTGCCCAACACAGAGGTCACGGCCGGCTGGATGGGCGGGAGGCGCCTGAGGCTCATGAAGCCGGGCGCCGTGCTCGTGAACGTGGGGCGCGGCACCTTTGTGGACGCGGACGCGCTCGCGGAGGTGCTGGCAGAGGGAGCGATTCGCGGGGCGGCGCTCGACGTGACGGCGCCGGAGCCGCTACCAGCCGACCACCCGCTCTGGCAGGAGCCGCGCTGCTTCATCACGCCGCACGTGTCCGGCGGCTCGTTTGGGCGCAACCGCCAGACGGAGGACGCCATCTGTCGGATCTGCTGCGACAACCTGCGGGCGTTGCGCACGGGCGCGCCGCTCAGGAACCTGGTGCCCACGAGCGCCTTCGAGGTCGCGCCGCGGTAGGGACGGCGCGCGGCGGATTGCCCTGACTTGGGCACGACTCACAAAGCGCGCTTTGTGAGTTGAGATTGATTTGCGTTTTAGCTGGTAGATTGACTGACGCGTTTCAAAGGCCACACTCGCAGAGCGCGCTTTGTGAGTGCTGGGCAATCATCCTGTGCGCGATGGCGCAGCATCGAGGCCTCGGGTCGCAAAACGCGTTCTGCGGCCTGGGGCAGATTTGCGTTTATGCAGGTAGTCGGCTCGCGTCCCTTTTCGCAAAACATGATTTGCGAAAAGGGACCGTGTGGCATGCGGCCTTGGGCGCCGCGGTAGCGGCGACAGGCCGTCCCAAGTCGAAACACGCGCACAAGCTTCCCGTAACCTGACGTGCCACGTGCCGCAATCGCGCGGGCCTACCATGGCCGCAGGCGACGCGGCACGGGCCACGGGCCGCGCCAGACGCACGCACAGGGAAGGACCTCACGATGCCCTCGGACAGCTTCAGCTTCTATGCACCAACCCGCCTGCTCTTTGGCCCCGGCCAGCTTGGCCACCTGCACGAGCAGGCCATGCCGGGCAAGCGGGCCATGCTCGTGATATCCAACGGCAAGTCCACGCGCGCCAACGGCTACCTGGACAGGACGCTCGAGCAGCTGGAGCTGGCAGGGGTGGATGCGGTGCTGTTCGACAAGGTGGCGGCCAACCCCACCAAGCGGGTGGTCGAGGAGGGCGCCTTCTTCGCGCGCGAGCACGGCGTTGAGTTCATCGTGGCGCTCGGCGGCGGCTCCGTGATGGACGCGGCCAAGGTGATGGCGCTTCTCGCCCCGCAGCCGTCCGACGACCTGTGGGACTACGCCACGGGCAGCACCGGTCGCCACCTGCCGCTCCAGAGGCCGGAAATGCCGTGGGTGGCCATCACCACCACGGCGGGCACCGGCTCCGAGGTCGACTGCGGCGGCGTCATTTCAAAGCTGGACACGCACGAGAAGATCGGCATATCCTCGCCCAACAACTTTGCCAGGATTGCCGTGGTCGACCCGGAGCTCATGTTGAGCGTGCCGCCCAAGTTCACGGCGTACCAGGGGTTCGACGCGCTGTTCCACAACATGGAGGGCTTCATCTGCAACAGGGCAAACCCCTTTGGGCAGATGGTGCAGCTCGAGGCCATGCGCAACATCGGGGCGTGGCTGCCGGTGGCCGTGCGCGACGGCTCCAACCTCGAGGCGCGCACCCACGTGGCGTACGCCAACACCATGGGCGGCTACTCCATGGACGTAGCGTCCAACTGCTCCGAGCACTCGATGGAGCACGCGATGAGCGCCTTCCATCCCGAGCTCCCGCACGGCGCGGGCCTCACCATGATCAGCCTCGCGTACTTTGGCTACTGGGTCGGCCGCCACGTGTGCGACGAGCGCTTTGTGGCGATGGCGCGCGCCCTGGGCAAGACGGGCGCCACCAAGCCGGAGGACTTCCTCGAGGCGCTGCACGACCTGCAGGTGGCCTGCGGCGTGGACGGCCTGCGCATGAGCGACTACGGCTTTGCGGGCACGCGCGACGAGGCGCTCCTGCTCGCCAAGACCGCGCGCGAGACCATGGGCCGGCTCTTCGCGGCGGACCCCGCGCCCACCACGGACGAGGACATCGCGGGCATCTACCTCAAGAGCTACCGGTAGGGCACGGCGCCGCGGCAACAACGTCGGGACGGGAAGACGCCGGGGTGGGACGCACCGCCCCGGCGCTATCATTGGAGGCGTCGATGCGATACGAAGGGTGTCATTTGGAGCGAGAAGAACTCAGGTCCCTGCTAGATGCCGTGGCGGCGGGCACCGTCACCGCGGACGAGGCGTGCGCGCGCCTGGGCGAGGCGCCGCTCGAGGGGCCTGGCTTCGCGGACCTCGGCTACGCCAAGCCGGACGTCCAGCGTGGCGTGCGGCAGGGCGTGTCCGAGGTCATCTACGGCGCGGGCAAGACGGCCGCCCAGATCGCGGGCATCATGCGCGCGCTGGTCGAGTCCGGGCAGGAGCGCGTGCTCGTGAC
>ERZ791908.1751-NODE-1751-length-11544-cov-11.561755_pt1 | contig 11544 bp, 10 predicted proteins | sample MGYA00510144_ERZ791908 | MGnify/ENA primary metagenome ERZ791908 (study PRJEB30046, sample SAMN00792105) | human gut metagenome | study: EMG produced TPA metagenomics assembly of the A metagenome-wide association study of gut microbiota in type 2...
ACAAGGGGGCAGAATCGCTTGGTTTTAGGGGGCAGCTTACACTGGATTTTCCATGCCCAAAGCTTAGACCGGACATTTGGGAAAATATCAGCCAAATTCTGTGAGTATAATCCATCTAACCGTGTTGTAGGCTAGAAATTTACGACATTAAATTCATTGTCGTGTATGGAAGCTCTAATTTTTAGGGCTTCTTTTTTTTATGTCCGACCTTTGTTTACATGATAGATATTAAGGACATACAAGGCAATACCCGCTTTTCAACTGGTATCAATCCCGGTGCAAAAGGCAAGTTCTCTTTAATGAAAGAGGACTATGTCGTACTACCTTTTAATACTCTGTCCCCAGTCGATTTCCAAGTAGGTGATTACGTTGACCTGCGTGGGGTACTCGATGCCTCCATGGGCGGTAAATTGGCAAAAATCTATCAGATTGTAGATATTCCCTATCCGACCTACAAGAACGGAGGCTACTCCTATGAACTTCGTTTTGACGCTTACTATTTCAAGTGGAAAACAAAGATATTCAAGTACACCCCGGAGTACGGAGGACTGGAAGCGTCCTGGTCCCTTACCGCTTCACTGGATGTCCAGATGGGTGTATTCCTTCGCAATTTGAAAGCTCTTGGTTATACTTATGGAGGAAAGGATTTCACGTTTTCCATTGACAGCAGTGTAGAGAACTCATCAAAGCTGATGACTTATGAGAACATGAACCTCATTGACGCCATGTTTAGCATGGCAGAGAAATGGGGCTGTGACTGTTGGGTAACGGACCATGTAATCAACTTCGGACGCTGTGAGTTCTCGGATGCCGTCACGATTGAGCTTGGGAAGGAGGCTAAAGACATCAGTAGAAGCGACAGCAAAGGTACTTATGCCACAAGAATCTATGCGTTCGGTTCAACGCGCAACATCCCTACCAACTATCGCCCGATAGACCAGAGTGCCGTCGTTAATGGCATCGTTCAGAAGCGCCTTATGCTTCCGGCAGGTACTCCATACGTAGACGCCCGCGAGGGGTTGAGCGATTTGGAAGCTATCGAAGCAGTTGTTGTATTCGACGACATATATCCGAAGCGGGTAGGGGAGATTACCGATGTAAGCTCTTATGAAAGTGAGGTGAACAACGAGGATGGCACGAATACTAAAGCTACCTTCTACCGTTTTACTGATACCGGAATAAGCTTCTCGAAGGAATACATTCTTGAGGGTCAAGAACTCAAAATCAAGTTCGAGTCCGGTAAGCTCAACGGCATGGAGTTCGGCGTAGCTTTTAATCCTCTTGGTTTGACCGAAAAGAACGACGACGGCACATGGAATCCTGATGCCCAGCTTTGGGAGATTGTACAGAATGAAGACTACGGCCGTTCCTTGCCGGATGAAGTGTTGTTCCCTTCAAAAGGTGACAAGTATGTACTGTCTGGTTGGAATGCCGAGAAGATAACCGAACTTGGGCTGGTGGCTGCTGCCGAAGAGGAACTGCTTGCCACTGCAAAGAAGTACGTGGCAAAGACCTGCATCGACGACGGCACCTATACGGCTACGCTCAACTCCATCTGGGTACACAAAGACCAAATAAATCACAGCTTTGACATCGGCCAGCGCATCAACCTTGTCAATCCCACCTATTGCAATGGTGGGCGCTTGTCCCGTGTCATCGGCTTTGAAATCAAGCTGGACTTGCCTTACGACTCCCCACAGTACACTATCGGCGAGAGCACCGCCTATTCCCGCATTTCCGACATAGAAGGTAAGGTCGAGGAGTTGACTTTCAAAGGTCAGACCTTCACCGGTACCGGTGGCAGCAACATCTATGTCATCAAGACCAACGACGCTACGGCCGCAAGCAACTTCAATGTGTTCTCAGCCTTGCGTACCTTGAGAATGTTCCTCCGCAAGGACGCAAGCGACGTAGCGGAAGAAATCATAAACTTTTTGAAGGGATTGCTGATAGGCAAGAACGGCAGCGGTATCACGGTACGCAAGGACGGCACCTCGCAGGCTGTCGTTGACCGTCTATATGTGAAGATAAAGGCCGTCTTTGATGAATTGCAAGTCAAGAGAGCTACCCATGTAGGCGGTGAACAAATAATCACCCATGCCGGTATGAAGTGCATCCGCGTGGAGGAACTGGAAGACGTCTACCGCTGCAGTTTCCTTGCCGAGCAGGACGGTGAGGCGATAGCCAACGAGTTCAGTGTAGGCTCGCTGGCGCAGGCAAAGGAGTGCAACATCGTCGAAGGAACCACTCTTAATGCCTCCAACCGCTACTATTGGCGTGAGGTCGTGGCCGTGGGACGTGACTACATCGACTTGTCCAAGACCATTTGCGGTGAGGACAGCGATGTTCCCCAAGCAGGTGACGATATTATAGGATTGGGCCACCGTACAGATGTAGACCTTCAAAGCGCAATCGTGCTATCGTCTACCAACGAGACATCCCCGTCTATAACTTTCTACACCGGCATTGACGACTTCAACCTAACGGGGAAAGATGTAATCTCCTTCGGTGTTGACAAATCCACCGGGCATGCCTACATGAAAGTGTACGGTACTTCCTATATCGGCGCCCGTGATGAGAGCACTTACATCAAGTACACACCGGAAGGTGGCGTAGAAATCAAAGGGCGATTCCTTACGATGGCCGGTGAGGACATCCTGACAATGTTCACTGTCATTGAAGGACTTATCAAGTCTGAAATCTCATCCGTGCGTGATGAAATCAATGCCCTGAACAATTACCTTAACAATGCGTCTTTTGCCGCTGACATGCAGTACTGGACCGGTAGCAGCAACATACGCATCTTCCGAGTTGACGGTCGGCTGCTGTACTTCAACAGTAACTTCTATGCGAACAAGGAATCTTTCGCCGATATAGTAAGCGAACGCGCAAAGAATGTGCTACGCCTTAAGAACAGCTATATCGAGCAGGTCAACTCAGACTTTTACCGCCATCCGGATTTTGAGACCTTCGACGAACTCAAGCGCCCCCGGCAGTTCACTATCTCTTTCAAGTATCTGGTGAAGCGCCCCGGCACTCTTGCCTTCCATTTCAAGAACGAGAACAAAGAAGGTTTTGAGGAATACATCCCGATTTCCTTTTCTAAGGACCTATATCCCAGTACTGAATTCAAACAGATGGAGATAACCGGTAAGTGGAACGGAACCGGTGATTTCCACATGTCTTTTACCGGTGACATGTACTTGTATGCACTTACGCTAACCGATGATGCTCTTGCTGACTTGCGCGAGGAATTCAATATGCGTTTTGAACTTACAGACAAGAAGATTCAGGCGAACCTTGACGAAATCAGAAGCACGGCAGGCAAGCTTGAAGAGTATCACAGTGAATTCCTGCTTACCGCGCGCAACCTTGAAGCGAAGTTCACGGAGGACCTGACGAATACTGAGAGTCGTATAACGCAAGAATACACCTCTGCTATCGACATCTCCGCCCGTGGTCTGAAAGCTGAATTCACGTCCGGTCTTGTAGGCCTTGAGACTGGAATCACCGAAGCATATAAGTCTGCTATTGACATATCGGCCCGCGGTCTTCGTGCAGACTTCAGTGCGTCCGTCTCTGACCTGGACGGCAAGCTGTTCGCCCATGCAGGCAGCTTTCATGTGACTGCCGAGAAGATAGAAAGTATGGTGACCGCCACAAACAGCCTGAAGGGTACCGTGGAACAGCATACCTCAGCCATCAGCCAGACGGCCAGCCGTATAGACCAGTTCGTGCAGAAGATAACCTTCGATTCCAAAGGTAACATTACCAATATCGACAAAGCCGGTTTAGTGACGGAGAGCAATATCGCCACCATGTTTGCGGAAAAGGTCGACCCAAACGGTGATATCGTCAGGCGTGCTCAAATCAGCGCGTTCATCACCGAAGGCGAAGCGGGCAGGCTGATATCCAATGCTACAATCGAGGCTGACCGGATAAACTTTACGGGAAAGACCATCATCAACGGCAGTTTCGTGGTCGATACAAACGGGCGTGTGACGATGAACGACATCACGGCAAACAACCTGACTCTAAAGGGCAGCATAACGGGCACGGATGCTACGCTGAACGGCATCACAGCTAATAATCTGACATTAAAAGGCAATATCTCAGGTATTGACGCCATCCTGAACGACATTACTGCCAATAACCTTACGTTGAAGGGCAACATTACCGGGGCGGGGGCTACACTGAATGATATCACCGCCAATAATCTTACCTTGAAAGGGAGTATAACGGGCAGGGATGCTGTCTTGAACGATATCACCGCGAACAACCTTACCCTGAAAGGTACCATATCCGGTGCCAATGCCACGCTTAACGATATCACAGCCAATAATCTTACGTTGAAAGGAAATATTTCCGGTGCCAACGCCATATTGAACGGCATCACCGTAAACGGAAAGATAAACGCCTCCAGCGGCCGGATAGGTGACTATCTGTATCTGCATGGTAACGGTATATCCACCAACTCGAGAGCGTTCGTGACCGACCTTACAGATAGCACTACGCAATTCGAACTCAGCAAGAGCTACTATCTGCATGCGATAGCGTCGGACGGAGGAGCCAATAGCATCCTGATAAGGCCCTACCAGACTATGGAAGCGGGCACAGTCAAAGGGGTGGTAACCATCTCTGCAACCATTCCGGGGCGCAATAGGGCCATACACGTATCTTCCGGCGAGAGCTATTTCGGTGGTGATGTGATGGTGGGGAAGATGTATGCTCCGTCCTCCGGGACTCTGGAAATTGCCGGGCCGCTGAAGACGCAAGGTGTATACCGGAATACTGACGTGATACTCTCTTCGGTTACAAGGTACAGCATTAAGGCGACCGACCACACACTGCTTTTTTACGGCAACTGTACTATATCCCTTCCGTCCTCTTCTGACGGGCATGAGATATGGATAATGCCGAACGGGAATACCATCAGTTTTCCTTCCGGTACGTTCGCGAACTCTTCCAGGACGAATATCAACGGGCGTGAATGGCATGTGATAAAACGGGTTTTGGGGAATTGGTATCTGTCATGGATGAGTATATAGAATAATTAAAATAGAAAGTATGAAAATCAACTTTAAGAAAATCGAGGCCCAGACCTCATTCGAAGGCGCCAAGCAGACCTTCGACGTAGCCGAAACGGTCGGCAATGAAATGATGTACAACGGAAGTATCCTTCTGGATATAGGCTTTGAAGACCTGGCACGGGAAATCTACTACTCGAAAGATGCGGTGGAAATCCCGGAACAGTATTGCAAGGCTCTTGAACTTGTGGTGAAGAACTCGCGGCTCATAGCTGCCGTGAAACGTGCGGTAATTAACCAACTGAACGTCATCCAGCCATCTTAAATCAATTCTGAAAATTATGGTATTGGAATCAAATCAGTTCAACCAGCTTGTAGAGGAGGTGAAGAAAGCCCTTCTTGTCGGCTCCCAAAGTGTGGGCGATGTGGAGATTGTCGATTCGCTGGCCGATATCGTGAGCCTGCCCGCCCTCCGTCTTGCCGGTATGGAAGAATCGGTGGTCGAGGCACCGCTTGAGTTGCTGTCTGCCCCTGCTGAGGAAGCTGCTGAGGAAGTGCGCAAAGCCGAAGCGGAGCGTGTCATAGTGGAGAACGCACGCAAGGAAGCTGAGAAATCCCGTGAAACGGCTGAGACAAAGCGTGCTTCATCTGAAAGTACCCGCGCATCTGCTGAAACTACGCGTATCAATGCCGAAAAGGAACGTGTGACAGCCGAAGGTCTCAGGAAAACGGCAGAGACAGAGCGAGGCAAAGCTGAAGCGGTCCGACAGACGTCTGAGACCGGACGGGCAACTGCCGAAACCGGCCGTGTTACTGCCGAAGGTAAACGTGTCAGCGCCGAGGAGGAACGTAAAAATGCTGAGACAGTGCGGGCCAACGCAGAGTCAACCCGACAGACAGCCGAAACGGGTCGTGTCAATGCTGAAACCGGTCGTGCTACAGCAGAAGGTAAGCGCGTTACTGCTGAGAATGCCCGAAGTACTGCTGAGGATACACGTAATAGTGCGGAAACTAACCGCCAAACAGCCGAAACCGGACGCGTAAATGCTGAAAGTGGCCGTGTAAATGCTGAAAGTGGCCGTGTAAATGCTGAAAGTACCCGTGTCACTGAATTTGCTGCCCTCAAGCAGGAATCGGAGACGGCTACTGCGAATGCTACTGATACGGCAGAACATCCTACCTACATCGGTGCAGACCACTATGTATACCAATGGGATAAGAACGCTAAAGAATACGTTAAGACGGATATCTATGTGAAAGGCAAGCCGGGAGATACATTCACCCTTCTTGGACGTTACGATACGCTTGATGCCTTAAAGACTGCTGTACCTGACGGGTCAAACATCACTGGTTTCTATTCCGTTGGAACTGCATTGCCTTATACATATTATGCCTGGTATAACGGTGATTGGCAAAGTCAAGGACAATTGCAAGGTCCAAAGGGCGATAAAGGAGAGAAGGGGGATACGGGAGCGCAAGGTCCTCAAGGCGTACAAGGTCCACAGGGCATGAAAGGTGATACCGGTGCCACAGGACCGCAAGGAGTAAAAGGTGATACTGGTGCTACCGGTCCTGCTGGTGCAAAAGGCGCCACTGGTGCACAAGGAATACAAGGTCCAAAGGGCGATAAAGGAGACAAAGGTGATACGGGTGCAAAAGGCGCTACCGGTGCTACTGGTGCCACGGGTGCAGCAGGTGCAAGTGCCAGTATTACCGGTGCTACTGCTACGGTTGACGCCAACATCGGTACGCCCTCCGTGACCGTTTCTCTCGGTGGTACCGCATTGGCCAGAACCTTTTCCTTTGCTTTCAAGAACCTGAAGGGTGCTACCGGAGCAAAAGGCGCTACGGGTGCTACCGGAGCTACTGGACCTAAAGGGGCGACTGGTGCGCAAGGGCCACAAGGGCCGCAAGGTGTCGGTGACCCGACAGTTACCGGTGTGAATACGGTCACGACATTGACCTCCCTGCCGATTTCCAAGAGAAGTATCACTGCAAGTTTGGGCTCTGCCACGAACATCAGCCTTGCTTCCGGAATGTCAGTGGGTAATGATTTGTATATCCGTTGCGTCGCATCGGCAGCATTCACACAGCCGATACCCAATACCGGGGCGTTCACTTCGATGTCCGGTACTTCAATCAGTGTTTCCGCTGGAGATATCTTTGAGATTAGTATCTGGTGCTATGCCGCTGGTGCCTATTCAATATCCGTAAAAACAAGGGACTAAAGTTTATGAGTGTATTAAAAAGACGAAGCAATAATATAAAGGACGGTCAGTATGTGATTGCATTCTCCGACAGTAGAGCCTTAATAGATATTTCCAAGGATTGTGGAATGACATGGACCAGAAAACAGCCTTCCGACCTTACTAATGTAAACGAATACTTTTTCAGCAACGATAAAACGAGGATAGCCATGTCCGGAGACGGTAGACATATCTATTGCTCATGCTATATGGCAAATGTGGGATTATTGCGTTCTACGGATTTTCTGGAGACGGCAGAACCTTTCAAGCCTGATAATTGCTATTCCGTGTACTCGATAGCCTGCAACGGCAGGGGGAATCTGGTCGCTATTGTATGCAAGAATAACAATAACAAATATGATTTGATGCTTTCCGGGGATTATGGGAAGACATGGTGGGTCTCCAATGGATTAAAAGACAGTACTGTGCATCTCATGGGTGTAGAAATGTCTCATTCTGGTAGATACATAGTGGCATATGCATCATCCCCTAATTATACTGTCCATGAACTATATGTATCTTCCGATTATGGAGAAACTTTTAGCAGTGAAATATTCAGGGGACCTATCACAAAGATTGCCATTTCCGGTGACGGCAAATACATGTTGTGTTGCTGCAATAGGGAGAGTTCATCAAAGTTATACTATGCCTATTATTCCGGGGATTATGGGAAGACATGGACTAAAATTACCGATTCGAGTTTCTCCGCCCGTACATTGGCCATATCCTATGACGGGAAATATATGGTTATAGAGGGGGGGTACTCTTATTCCGGTGCACGTATATCCGCTGATTACGGAAAAACCTGGGCATTGAAACATTCCGTTATTGGAAATAGCTTTGCTTTGGGGCTTTCGTCTGACGGAAAGTATGCGATAGCACAGGAAAGTTCTTCTCCGTATCGTATGTTCAAATCTTCGGATTATCTGGGCTCATTTACTGAAATAAATACGGCACCGCTTACATCAGGTATTAGAGCGAATTACCGATTTATCATAATGAATAAAAATAGGCTTTAACAATAATGCAATATATACATATTTATTCAGAGGAGAAAGTTGTCCGTCTTGATTTTGAACTGGACGGAAACTATGAAGTGGGTACAACCTATGAGGATTACCTGAATGGAGCCTGGGTACCGTTGAATGCGGAACAAAAAGCATTTTATGAAACCCATCCGGCAGCGTCTGCAAAGGAAATTCTTGAATGTGAATTAATCCCTCCCTATGAGCCGACTTTGGAGGGTGTGAAGAGCGCGAAGGTCAATGAAATTGCTGTTTACGACGGGTCCGATGCCGTGAATTCCTTTACGCTTGGTGGTAAGCGGATGTGGCTTGACAAGGATACGCGGGTAGGACTGGTGAACTCAATTACTATCGAGCAGGCTGTGGGTAAGGAGACAACCGTGCTGTGGTATGATACCGTGAAGTATGTAATCCCCATTCCTCTTGCCTTGCAGATGCTGGCCGCACTGGAACTGTATGCCTTGGAATGCTATAATGTCACGCAGGAACATCTGGCCGTGGTTATGGGACTTGCTACGAAAGAGGAGGTCGGAGCATATGATTACACTTCTGGTTATCCTGAAAAATTAGTGTTCAACCTTTAAATTGATGGCTTATGATTTACTTATATTTTATGTCGCTGTTTTTGCTCACTATGTACATAATGTATGCGGTGAGAGTGTGCGGAGTGCCTTGGAGCTTGTCTGATACCTACTATCAGTTGAAGAAGCGGAATCGTCCGGCATGGCTGTTCCAGATAGCTATGATTGTTCCTGCCATGCTGCTTATGCCGGTGTGGATTGAATGCTCATCGGAGAACCTGCAATGTTTGGCATTTCTTGCTTGCGGTGGGCTGATGTTCGTCGGGACAGCCCCGCTGTTCAAGGAGGAATTTCAGAGCAAAGTACATTATGCAGGGACAGTAATAGCCGGATTAGCTACAATTCTTTGGGTTTGTCTCTCCGGTATGTGGTACTTGCCTGCGGTTGCTTTCCCGATAGCCGTTGTTATCATGTTGAGATACCGGAAATGGCTGTTCTGGGCAGAGATGGCAGCGTTTGCTTGTGCTTATGTGGGGGTGCTTATAATTTGTATCGATTGTTAAACCGGGAGAAATGGAAATGAATGATTGGATTATGTTGGTGACCGCACTCGGTGGCATTGAGGGCATCAAGCAGCTTGTTAAGTGGTGGATGTCGCGCAAGACCAATGCGCGTATTGAGGATGCCCATGCGGATGTTGAGGAGTTCAAGGCATTACGGGAGTACAACGAGTTCCTGCAGAAGCAGCTTTCGGAGAAGGAACAGCGGTTTGTGGAACAGACTGACCGGCTCCGTAAGGCACAGGATGAGCTGTTTACACTGAAGGAGACTAATTCTGACTTGAAACTGGAATTGGCACTGAAACGGTGTGAGAGAAAGAAGTGCGGTGACAGAGAACCGCAAAACGGATATTAATTAAAGATTAGAAGAGGAGGAAAAGAAATGAGTGTACCAAGAGGATTGAGAAACAACAATCCCGGCAACATCCGTCTGAGCAAGGACAAATGGCAGGGATTGAGAGAGAGACAGGAAGATAAAGAATTCTTCCAGTTCGTCAGCATTGAATGGGGCTACCGTGCGTTGATGCGCACGTTGCAGAACTACCGGTGGAAACACGGGATGAAAACCATTAGTGATTTTATAACCCGATGGGCACCGCATAAGGAAAACGATACCGGAGCTTATATCCGCAAAGTATGCCGTGAAATGGAGGTGCCAAACACCTATATCCCGGACATTGAGGACAAGGCAACGGTGTGCGCTTTTGCCGCTGCCATCTCGTTGGTAGAAAACGGCATCCCGGCTGTGATGGAGGACGTAGAGAAAGGATGGAAACTGTTATGAAACGGTTGCCTTGGATATTGGTTGCGCTGCTGGCGGTTGCTTGTGTGGCGGCTTGGCTTCGCCCGCATGAGCAGCCTCCGGCTGAAGTTCGTGTAGAAACGAAGATAAAGACGGTTGTCAGGGTAGATACGATGCTTATCTCTGCGCCGATGGCTGTGTTCTGGCGTTTCGTGCCGGATGATACGACACGGATAGGTGATACCTTGCTTCATCGCCGACAAGTAGTGTATTCAGACAGCTCGTATCGGGCTGTGGTGAGCGGATATGTAGACCCTCGGCTGGATAGTTTACAGGTATTTCCTAAGACGGTGTATCAGACGGTGACGAATGATATATACCATCCAGTCGCCATCAAGTCGAAGAAGAAGCGGTGGGGATTTGGCTTGCAGGCTGGGTATGGCCCGGGTGGATGGTATGTCGGTGCCGGAGTGAGTTATAATTTGTGGCAATGGTAAGATGATATAAAAAAGACTATTTTATTCATTTCTTTTTGTTTGTGTATTCAATTAATTTTGTATTACTTTGTAGTTGTTTCATTATAAATAGATATCACATGGCTTTTTTACAAGATGTATTTAAGGATTCTGGAGTTCCAACATATACTTTTGTCGAACCCAATGAATATATTAAAATTGTTGTGACTTTGAGTACTAAAGGTAGATGTTTAGTTGTAGAAGGTCCTTCTGGTATCGGTAAGACTACTTGTGTTTTAAAAGCGCTTGAATACTTAGGTATGGGAGATTCAATCCAATTGTTAACTCCTCGGAAAAAGAAAGATATATTATCAATAGAAAAAATATTGGATAATAATGAGAATATTGGAACTGTCATAATTGATGATTTTCATTTGTTATCCATAGAAAATAAGAATAGATTATCAGACTTAATGAAAACTATTGCAGATGAAGATAGAGAAGATGTAAAACTTGTCTTAATTGGAATCAATAGAGCAGGCGATAGTTTGGTTAGTTTGGCTCCCGATTTAAATAATAGAATTACAACTGTTAAGTTTGAAGTGAATCCAGATTCTAAAATATTAGAACTAATTGAAAAGGGAGAAGTGGCTCTTAATGCTAGAATAAAATATAGAGAACAAATTGTAAGAAGGTCGAATGGAAGTTTTCATATAGCTCAACTTATCTGTAAGGAACTTTGTATTATCGAAAGAGTTATAATGACGCAGGATAATAAAAAGGAGCTAAATACTGATATAAATTATGTTGTTGATAAGATAATGACTGATTTATCTCGAGTTTTTGAAGTAAAGGCTAGAGAGTTTGCAATTGGTTCTAGATTACGAAGTAGTGGTCGGGCACCTTATTTTCATGAAGATGTAATTTAAACTGTGTCAGCAAGGAATAAAATATTAATTTTGCTAACA
>ERZ791908.1752-NODE-1752-length-11544-cov-4.860214_pt1 | contig 11544 bp, 3 predicted proteins | sample MGYA00510144_ERZ791908 | MGnify/ENA primary metagenome ERZ791908 (study PRJEB30046, sample SAMN00792105) | human gut metagenome | study: EMG produced TPA metagenomics assembly of the A metagenome-wide association study of gut microbiota in type 2...
GCCCCTCTGGCTCAAAATTCAGAAGGAGGAAATCCAAATGAGAAACCTCAAGCGGACTCTCAGCCTGGTAATGGCCATGGCCCTGATTGTGGGCATGATGGTCGTCTCCGCCAGCGCTGTGAGCAGTGATTTCAACGACTCTGCTGAAATCACCAACACTGAGGCGGTTGATGTGATGACCGCCATCGGTGTATTCGAGGGCACCGACAAGGGCGCCTTCAACCCCACCGGCATCCTGACCCGTGAGCAGGCCGCCAAGATCGTGGCTGTCATGCTGTTGGGCGAGGAGGACGCCAATAAGCTGAGCACCAACTCCACCACCTTCAAGGACGTGGCGGCCAACCGCTGGTCTGCGGGCTACATCGGCTACTGCGTACAGCAGGGCATCCTGGCAGGGACCGGCAACGGCAACTTCGACCCCGAGGGCGAGCTGACCGGCCTGGCCTTTGCGAAGATGATGCTGGTGGCCCTGGGCTATGACGCGAAGGTTGCCAACTATGTGGGCAACGACTGGGCCATCAACGTGGCCGCCGACGCGGTGAACGCGGGCATCGCCCCCAAGGGCATCGTGCTGGCCGACGCCATGACCCGTGAGCAGGCCGCCCAGATGGCGTTCCAGACCCTGACCGCCGACACTGTGTACTACACCAACAAGGGCACCACTGTCATCGGCTCCGACGGCATGCAGGTTATCGTGGGCGCTTCCGCCCCCGTGAAGGTCGCCAACAGCACGACCGATGATTACCGCACCGTGAAGGGCGACAAGGACGAGGTGCAGCAGTTCTGCGAGAAGTACTTCTCTGACCTGACCCTGAACAGCAATAACCACGACGATTTCGGCCGTCCCTCCGACCAGTGGAAGAACGGCACCAAGGAGATCGGCACCTATGCTTCCACCGCCGACGCCTCTTACTCCGAGAAGGTCAGCTCCAAGACCCTGTACTCCGACCTGGGCCTGGATAAGACCACTACTGTGGATGTGACCGAGGACGGCAAGGCCAATGGCACCTTCACCATCGAGAAGGGCAACAGCGACGACGAGCTCGGCGGCAACGGCGTTCTGGTCGAGGCTTTTGTGGACAACGACGACAACGTGACCCTGGTGGTCATCAACACCTACGTGGGCGAGATCTCCAAGGTTACCGCCGCGAAGGACGGCGATGACCGCTATGTCACCGTGGACGGCAAGAAGTTTGAGACTGAGTCCTTCGAGAAGGACGACGTGGTTCTCTACACCATGGCTGATGGTGAGATCCAGACCATGACCCTGGCCGAGGTGGTTGAGGGCGTCGAGGTCACCAAGACCACCGGCGATTCCAGCTTCGTGGCTGACGGCGAGACCTACAAGTACAGCGCGAAGATGTCCAATAAGGGTGATGTCAAGGTCGACAGCGTGCTGGACCTGTACCTGGATTCCTATGGCTATGTCATTAAGGTCGACGTATCCAAGGCCTCCAGCGACTACGCCTACGTCGTGAACACCGGTGCCGATGAGGGCCGCTATGACGACGAGAGCTCCTACTATGCCAAGCTTCTGCTGGCCGACGGCACCGTGGTCGAGGCCGAGGTCGATGAGGACTGTCTGAGCGGCAGTAACTTTAGTGCAAAGGAAACCGCTCTGAAAAACATGCGGGGCTACATCGTAGAGTACAGCAAGAACTCCAAGGACATCTACACCATCAAGGGCGTCAGCACTTCTGGTCTGGCCGAGAACAAGAAGGTCGAGATCAACAAGGGCGAGTCCGCCATGACTCTGGACACTAAGACTGTCTACGCCAACAGCAAGACCGTCTTCCTGGTGCAGACCGGCACCGGCAGCAAGGCCACCTATAAGTCCTACACCGGCTATGCCAATGTTCCCGACCTGAAGGACAACAGCGGCAACTTTGTTTACTACTGCAAGAGCGGTAGCACTGTGGCTACCATGGTCTTCATCTCCGATGTGTCCGCGAGCTCTGACGACATCGTGTATGTCCTCAGCTCCAAGGCCGGCACCAAGGTGAAGGACAGCGACAACACCTACTACGAGTACAAGGCTGTTGTCAACGGCGAGATCACCACTGTCAAGATGGATGAGGAGCTGAAGGACAGCTATCCCAGCGGCAATGTCCTGAAGACCGATATTCTGCTGAACGTTATCGCCTATGCGGATGCTGAGAACGAGATTCTGGACGCCTCCGCCTGTGAGGAGTACAGCAAGGTCACTACCGATGATACCTATCAGCTTCCCGGCGTGGAGGTCAAGGCTGAGGCCGAGGATGGTATCATCGACCTGGGCGGCAAGAGCTACGCTGTTTCCGACGATGTCGAGGTCTATGCCGTCACCAAGGGCAAGAAGATCGAGACTGGCTCTCTGAGTGATGTGGAGAAGGGCATGACGGTTACCGCCATCGTGAAGAACGGCGAGATCGTCACCATCTTCTACGGTTCCACCACCTCCTCCGGCAACGACAAGGCTGAGATCGCCGGCGACGTGACCACCGAAAACATTGCCTCCAAGAACGAGCTGCTTTTCCTGGACAACGGCGCCTATGTTCTGGAGTCCACTCCCAACGACATTGCCAGTGATGTTCACGGCGAGGCCAACGAGAATATGTACTTTGTGTTCCGCACCAAGACTGCGAACGACAAAGTTATCCTGACCATTAAGGGTTCCAAGGGCACCGTTTACACTGAGACGGTTAATGATATCGGCTCGGTCGGCCCCCACTACTTCTATGTTCAGGTAATTGGCGAAAAGCCTCTGATCAATGCTGGTGATGGTTCCATGAAGACTGAGCCCCTGACCTCCGGTAAGTACACCTGGTCTATCAAGAGCACCGGGGATGGTACTCTTGTGGAGGGTACCTTCACTATCCGCTGAGTTCTGATCACCAAACCCCAAGAAAGCAAGGAGGCCCCGGATATTTCCCGGGGCCTTCTTGCTTTCTTGATATAGCGCCGCGTAATAATAGATGGTTCCAGCCTCATTGAGCTGCTGGTAGTCGTGATTGTAAAGTCCTCCCCCCAGCTTCCAGCTCAGGCCGTCTTGAGTCCACTCCACCTCAAGCAGCTCTCCATCGCTGGTGCTGAAATTAACCGCCTGCGTGTTCCCCCTCAGAAAGACAGCGTGGCGTGAACCGCAGCTTACCCAAAGCGCCTTGGCTGGAATCCCCAGTGTAAGTACGGTAGGCTCGGACGGGCCGCAAGTTCCCGTACCCACATAAGAGCCGAACAGAAGGCTGCAATCTCCCCGTCCGGCGAGGCCCGCGTCAATTTTCTGAAAATCCTCGTTGAAGTCTCTCCGTAAAAAGCTGTCCTCCGGTTCCCACTGGTGCAGGTGATAGTGCGCTGTATAGTTTGCCATCTATATTACCCCCTCCGCAGGCAAGGCCATCCCCGCGTCCGGTAGACAGCCGGACGCGGGGTTCCTTTCCCGCAGGGGCCGCGTTTTCCAGTACAGCAAAGGCGCTGCCCGGCCCCCCTGCGGGAGGAATGAAAATGGCAGCTTATACCGAACACTATCACCTGCACCAGTGGGAGCCGGAGGACAATTTCCTGCGCACGGATTTCAACGAGGATTTCCGTGTGCTGGATAAAGCACTGGCCTTAAAGCCTGAGATTCTAAGTGGAAGCTATACAGGGGATGACGCCCGAAGCCGGGATATTTCGCTGGGGGTATCGCCCCGGGCAGTCTTTGTGGTAAGGCAGGACGGCGCAATGCAGTCCGACATGTATACCTATGGCGGCCTGGCGCTGCAAGGAGCGCCGGTCACCATGCGGGACGGAAACCTGGTGGAGATCACCAGCAGCGGAATACGGGTGGCCCGCGGCGACCTGATAGAGGGCAGATTCTACGCGGACGCAAACCGATCCGGAATGAGCTACTACTATATAGCCTTCCACTAACAAAAAGAGCCGCCCCCAATCGGGGGCGGCTCTCTTCGTAATAAGCCGATTGCAGTTAGATTACCACTTCACGGTGAGGGTATACACATCGTTAGTAGTAGAGCTCCAATCGCCGTCCTTGTCAATGGTGATAACCTTCTGGCCAGACTGGCTCATATCGATAGCCAGATAAATGTCGCTACGATTGGTCAGCGTGGGGGTAGAGGGCTCGGAACCGTCAAACTTAATCTTAGAGGTGCCGTCAGTCACCGCATCCGCAGGAACGGTAATCTGAACGATAACCTTGCCCTTAACCTGATCGCCGGAGTACAGAGCGCTACCGGAGCCGACATTGCCGGTCACGTCGCCGAGAACCACACCGCCGGACACGGAAACAGTTTCGCCGGTCTTGGTGGACTCAAGCTGAGTGCTGACCTTGCTGGTGTCGCTGATATTGCCAGTCACATTCAGGGTGCCGTTGCCAACGATAGCAGCATTTGCGGTCAGATCACCCTTGACGTTCAGGGTGGCACCAGCGGGGATCTCCAGCTTGCTGGAAATAGTAGCATTACCCTCAAAGGTCACATCCGTGTACTGCTTCAGAGCAGTACCGAGATTGCTCTCGTCGGTAACAGTAGTTACGCTGTCAACCGCGGGGATGTTGCCGTAGGTGTCAACCACCAGCAGCTTCACCTCGTCGGCGACGCCCATCACATAGTAGGCGTTGGCCTGGTAGACACCGGAGGTAGCGGTCTCGATGGCGATGGTGGGCACCACGCCCTCAACGCCGGCCTTGTCGTCGCTGTTGATGCCGATGATAACGGTATCGTCGGTGATCTCAGCGTTGACATTGCTGCCTGCGCTGTTCAGAGAAGCGTCGGTGAAGCGGATATCGCCGTTCTTCTCGTTGTAGGCGATGATGGCGGTACGCAGCAGGTTGTCGACCTCGCTGACAGTGTAGCTGCCGTCCTTGTTCTCCTCGTAGGTAAAGATGTCGCCCTTGGACAGGGAAACCTTCTCGTCGGTCATGATGTCCTTGTGCTCGGTGGCGCCATCCCAGAAGGTGAAGGAAGACACGGTCTCGCCGTCATCGTTCTTGGTAGTGGACACGGCGCTGGTCACATAGCCGTAGTTACTGGTGATAGAGTTGACAGTCCCGGTCAGCTCCACATAAGCCAGAACAATGCTGTTGTAGCCGGTGGAGTTGTCCTTGTTAGCGTAAGCAGTGATATTCTGGTCCACCACAGAGGTAGTGCTGTACTTGGCAAAGTCGGAACCGGCCATAGTAGAGAACTTGCCCGCGCTATCCTTCACAAAGATCACGGCGTCGTCCGCGATGCTCTCGCCGCCAATCTTGCCCTTGCCAGAGTTGTTGACATACTTGCCAGTCACAATCTTGTCGAAGCCGGCCTTGTCGGCGCTGTCGGTCACGGCCTCGGTCAGGACGTACTCGCCCTTCTTGACCTCGTAGGTCACCAGGCCCATAGTATCGGTGTACTTCTTGTCGGTGGTAACCACCTTGGTGGTGCCGTCGGCGAAGAGCAGCTTGGCCTGGGGGCCGTTGATATCGGTGTCAGTCTTCACGACCACGGCGTAATCCTGCAGCTCGTGGCTGGAGGTGACAACCTCGGACTTCACGATGTAGCCGTTGAGCACAGCGGCCTTCACGGTGCTGTCCAGAGCCAGATCCTTGTCGGGAGTGGTGGTAACATAGTTGTACCAGGTACCGTCAATGCGGACGGAGTCGCTCTTGGTGGCCTCGATCTTGCCCTCGACCGTCTCAGCCAGGACATAAGTATCGGTGTCATCCACGGTGTTGGCGGCGTCGCTCTTGATGACATAGTCGTTCTTGGCCATATCGTCGTAAGCGTTCACGTCCTCAAACTTGATGTTGGTTCCAGCCACGTCGGTGTTGAAGGACTTCTCGCCCACGTAGGTCACCTTGGCGGCGGTGAAGGGGACGTAAACGACGGTGTCGATCTTGCCGTTGTCGTCATTGTCGTAAGCCTTCACAGCGGCGGCCTTGTTGCCGCCCACATTCAGGCCGTCAATCAGCTTACCGGTGTAGAGAGCGGTGGTGGTCACATTGCTGTCCACCTTGTAGGTGGTGCCGTCAATCTTGACCTCATTATTGCTGAGAGTACCAACCTTACCAGCAGTGCTCTCCACGATCAGGGAGCTGTCGGTGGAGGCATAGACGCCGTACACATTCTCGCTGTCCTTATACAGAACCTCGACCTTCTGGCCGATCAGGTTGCTGTAGTCACCCTCGACCTTGGTGTACTGGCCCTTGGTGGTGATGCCATTCATGTACAGGGTGTAAGTGCCCTTGCTGTCCTTCTCCACGTCGGTCAGCACAGCGTCGCCGTCGGTGATCAGGGACAGGTACTTGTGGCCCATGGTCTCGTCGGCGTACTTGGTCACGGTGTTCTCGCCGTAAACATTCTGGGTCTTCTGCTCCAGGGTGTACTTGCTGCTATCGAGCTTGCTACCGTTCGCGGCATCCAGAGTGTCGATAGCATCCTGACGGCTGTTGTAGACGGAGCCGTCCAGAGCCTTGACGGCATCGTTAACAGAGCTGTCCTTGATCTTGACAACCCACACGCGCTCGGTGCCGGTCACGACGGACTCGGTGCCGGTGTAGCTGTACTGGCTGGTGGTGTAGTTGCCAGCGGCGTTCAGCTCAACCATGTTGGCGTCCAGAGCATTGTAGATCATCTGGGCGGCATTGTCACGGGTCAGCAGGGTGTTGGCGTTCAGATTGGCCAGGTTCTTGTAAAGACCGTTCTGGTTGGCCAGCACGTTGGTGTTGATGGCCCAGTCGTTGCCCACCAGGCCGGACTTCTCGGCGTTGTAGCCCAGCACGCCCAGCAGCATCTTGGCGGCCTCGGTGGCGCTCACGGTGCCGGTAGGATCAAACTTGTTGTTGCCGCGGCCAGCGATGATGCCGTTGGCGGCGCAGTACTCAATGTAGGACTCTGCCCAGTGGCCCTTGATGTCGGTAAAGGTGGGAGTGTCCTTGACGCCCAGCACGGGGTCCACACCGCCGTTGATGGCGACGCAGAGCATCTTGGCCATCTCGGCACGGGTCACGGTGCCGGTGGGGTCAAAGTAGCTGCCGTCTTCCTTACCATTGATGATGCCCAGGGCAGTCATGGTAGAAACGGCGTCCTTGTTTACGATCTCATCCGCATCGGTGAAATCGCTCGCGTTCACCGCGCTGGCGCCGACACTCATCATGCCCACGAGCATGACGGAAGCCAGAGCCAGGCTGAGAGTCCGCTTGAGGTTTCTCATGTTTGGAATTCCTCCTTCTAAATTTTGAGCTTTCGGGGCATCCTACTCACGACTGCGCGTTTCAGTCAAGTATGACGCCCCTTACAAAGGAGAAATAGGTACAAATATCTGCTCGTTTTCACCTAAAAAACTCGGTGACGGCATGAAAAGGTTTACTTGGTAGGCATTTGGTAGACAATCCTGACAAGGAAAAAGGGCTGAGGCCCTGAAACCAGAAGGGTTTCAGGGCCTCAGGTGGTAGACATTTGGTAGACGGAATCTCCAAACACGGCTGTAGACTGTCCGGGTTTGGGCGTGCGGCGGATAGTGGGGTGTCCCTACGTAGGGAGGAGATGTAAAAAATATGGCAAATTATACGGAACACTATCAACTGCACCAATGGGAGCCGTCCGACAGCTTTTTGCGGACGGACTTCAATCAGGACTTTGCCAGGATCGACACAGGCATGCGGGCCGCCAAGGTCCAGGCGGAGCGGCTGGAACGGGAGAAGGCCGAGATCAGCACAGGAGCCTATACCGGCGACAATGCCGCCAGCCGCACGATTCACCTGGGATTCCGGCCCAGGGCGGTTCTGGTGGAGATGGCGCTTGGCAACCGCTATGGAAGCAACGGCGGCGAAAGCATCAGCGGCGGCCTGGCGGTAGACGGCTGGCCAGTGTTCTATCAGGACATCAACGGACCATGCACGCCCGCCATCCAGATCCAGGCCAGCGGCTTCGCCGTTACCCAGGACAGCCGGAACCGCTCCTATATGAACTACAGCGGCACCAAATACCATTATTTCGCGGTGAAATAGAACATCCCCCCGGGCATAGCCCGGGGGGATGTTTCAATATGGTCAGGCGTAAGTGTAGGTAATATCACCAGGGGTCAGCGTACCGCCAGCCTCATAGGAGATAGTGATGCTGAAGGTAATGGTATTGCCCGTAGCGGCTCCGCTCAGGTCAACGCCATCGCTCGTGAAGGTGAGGGCAATCTCGTTGGAAGCAAAGGCAACGGAATTGGTGTCCTTGCCACCTCCCAGAGTCGCACCGCCAACAGTGCTGGCAGTTGCAGTCAGCTTGGTAATCTTGGCGCTGATGTCAGCAGAGATGTCAAACTTAAACTGCGCGGTGGCCAGACCGTCGGAAGCGCTCTTATCGTTAGCACCAGCCTCCATAACGGTGGAACCGTACACAGCGGTCAGAGTAACATCGCTACCGCCAAGAGTCACAGTAGCGCCGGGCTTGTAAACCTTGCTGTTGGTGGCATCATACCAGCCCAGGAACTGGTAGCCAGTCTCAGCAGCAGGTGCCGCAGGAGCGGTCACAGAGGTAGCATCGAACTCGGCATCGGGAGCCGCAGCGCTTGTATAGGGAGCGCCGGGAACCTCATAGGTAGCCTTATACACCTGAGTGAAATTGCTGGAGCTAATCGGGGTGTCACCGTTAGAAAGATCACCCACATTTACAGTGATGCACTTGTCGGAATCCACTTCGTAGTTCTTGCCATTAAAGGCGTAGTTTTCTCCAGCATTCCAGTCAGAGTTCTGGATCGCAACGGTGGTGGCATCAGCGGGGATGGTCACCTGCTTGCCGGAACGGCTGTCCTCCTCGGTCAGAGGAGTCTGGCTGTTGCCGGCATAAACAGCAAATTTGGTGGCATCCGCAGTGCTGTAGCTGATGGTCTTGGCGGTGTAAGTACCCACGGTCACAGTGGCAAGATTGCTGACCACGACGCTCTCGATTTTGCCGGTCTCGGTGTTGGTCACCTTCACATAGAAGTAGTGGGAACCGGCAGACAGGGTGTTGGCGGCAACACTCAGAGTGTTGGTCTTGGCGCCGGTGTAGCCAGCCACATTGACCAGAGAGGTGTCGTCGTTGGGGGTGTTGGTACTGTTGTCAGCGCTCTTGAACCACTCGTAGCTCAGAGTGCCGGGAGCGGTGGCGGTCACAGACAGGGTCAGCGCCTGGTTCTCGGTAATATTGGAGTTCGCGGCAGGCTGAACAGTAATGTTGGCATTGGCGGCATACACGCCGTCCAGGGTGCTCAGAATGTAGGCGGCGCGGACAATGTTCTTGTCGCTGTCGATGACCATGACAACCTCGCGGCCCACGTTCTCGGAGAAGGAGCCGACAGGAGCCTTCTCATAGCTGTTGTCCACGTCCTCCACGTTCCAGATGTTGTTCTCATAGGTGAAGGTGCCGTCGCCGTAAGTACCGGTAACCAGGTTGGTCATGGTCTTGTCGGTGTAGAGGGCCACGGTGCCGGTGCGCAGCTGACGGGCATAGCCGCGGACGATCTCCAGGTTGCTGGCCTGGTTGTCATCGCTGGAGAAGTTGGGCTTGGTCAGGTCGGAAACACCGTTGCCGTCAGTGGTGTAGGCATAGGGAATGCTGAAATCGTCGGAGGTGTTGAAGATACTGTTGTAGTCGTCGCGGGTGATCTTCAGGGTGGTCACAGTGCCGTCCATCAGAACCACGTTCAGGGTGGCATACTTGCTGTCCACGCTGCTGCGGCTCAGAACGAAGGCATAGTCCTTCTCCACGGCCACGCCCTTGGCATCAAACAGCACGGTGGAGGCCAGGGTACCGGAGCGGTTGTTCAGATAGCGGGCGGAAACAGTCTTGCCGTTATCCACATGAGCCATCTCATTGTAGCCGACAGCCACGCCGTAGGTGATATCGCTGGGATTGCTGTTGTCATAATAGAAGGCCACAGTGTTCTTGTCTACGGTGATCTGGCTGTTGTTGCTGTTGTAGCGGATACGGGCGGCGCCGTTCTCATAGGCGCTGCTCATGGCCTGCTGCTTCACGTCGGCGGGGTTGAAGACGCTGGTCACCGCGGAAACCTCGTCGTTGCTGCCCACGATGGACTTAATGGTCAGCACATTGTCATCGTTCAGGGAGTAGGCGATGACATAGCCAGCAGCGCGGCCGTCCTTGTAGTCGGCGGCGTTGATACCAGCAGTACCATTCGTATCAATGTTCTTGTTGACAAAGGCGCCGGTATTACCAGTCTCAACAGGAGTCTTCCAGGGGGCGGTAGCGGAGTTGTCGGAGTCGGAGGTGCCCAGGAAGCCCTTCAGCTCCTGAATGCCCTGATTTTTGCTGTATTTCTCAGTATGGCTGTTAGCGGTGAGAACGTCAGCAACCTGCTCGCCCACGTTCTTGGCGGAGGCGGAGAAGTTCAAGGTGTAGACGCCCTCGGTGCCGTCGGCCAGCAGGACCTTGATCTTGCCGGAGGCGTCGGAGGCAAAGGCGCCGGGCTCATAGCCGGAGTCCAGAACCAGGGCGTAGTCGTACAGGCCCTGCTCGGAGGGACGGTAGGCAATGACGTTGCCGTTGCTGTCCAGGATAAAGTCGTAGTCGGAGTCGAACTCCACGCCGCCGTTGTCGCACTTGAGCACGTCGAACTCATAGGTGTTGTCGGCGGTGTCAGCCTTGTACTGGATGTAGGAGGGGTGGTACTCGGTGTCGCCCACGGTGATGGTCTGCTCCTTCTCCTTGTTGGCAGCATAGGACTCCATCTGGCCGGTGACCACCTGGGGCTCGGAGACATAGTAGCGGCCGCCGTAGGAGATGGTCAGAACCAGGTCGCCCTCAGCCAGGTCGGCCTCAGTCACGATGTCCTCGTTGTCAATGGCCTTGTTGGAGTTGAAGGTGTTCAGAGTGGTGGTCTCCTTGGAGTCGCTCTTGGCGATGACCTGGGACAGGGTCTCCTGGAGGTACAGCACGTACTCAACCTCGCCGTCGTTATCGTTGTCGATGGCGGTCAGCTCCACGCCGTAGCCGTTGGTCTTGCCCTTCACGCTGTTGAAGCGGTCGCCGGACTCGAAGCCCATGGCCTTGGTGGCGGCAGCCTCGTCCTTCATTACGCCGTAGTTGACGTAGTAGGCGGTATCGCCGTCCACGCTCAGGCCGGTACCCTTCAGGAAGTCCTTCATGGTGTCCTGGGTGTCGGCGGTGGTCTTGACCACGTTGTTGTTGCCGTTCACATACACGCCCAGAACCTCGGAGTTGGCCAGAACGGTAGTCTTGCGCACATACATGGTCACAGTCTGACCCAGCATGTCGACGGGAGTGGACACGTTGAAGATAACGGGGTTCTTCTCCTCCTCATACTCGCCCACAACGGTGTTGCTGGTGGTGGACTTGTAGACCTTTACGTGATCCATCTTGGTCTTGCCGGTGGCCAGGGCGTCCTCGCTGTCGGTATCCTCCAGCTGGGCCCACTCGTTGCCGGTGACCACGCCCTCCACCTTATAAACGCCATACTTGGTGGACAGCAGGGTACGGTGATCCTCAAAGGCAATGGCGTAGCCGTTCTCGTACTTCTGGATCATTTCGATGTCCAGAGCGTTGTAGATCAGCAGCGCCGCGTTGTCGCGGGTCAGAGGAT
>ERZ791908.1755-NODE-1755-length-11518-cov-2.694844_pt1 | contig 11518 bp, 6 predicted proteins | sample MGYA00510144_ERZ791908 | MGnify/ENA primary metagenome ERZ791908 (study PRJEB30046, sample SAMN00792105) | human gut metagenome | study: EMG produced TPA metagenomics assembly of the A metagenome-wide association study of gut microbiota in type 2...
AAACACTTCTATATATACCAGCTTCTTTCCCATCAACTTTCCCAAATAAAAGAAAGGTACTGCAACTGCTGCTCCAGAGGAGATAATCACATCCGGTTTTTCTTTTCTCAAAACCTTCCATGCAATTCGTGTATTGATTAATAATGCCTTTAAGCTTCTATTGGTAGGATAATAACAAGGATACATTTTTTCATCCTTTAAAACACTTCTTGCATCTTCCCAGCAGACAAACATCTAACATATATTAAAATATCCTCTTTTCTTTATTCTCCCAAAACGGTTTTAACATATATAAATGCGTTAAATGTCCTCCCGAAGATCCTACTAAACACACTTTCATTTTTGTCTCCTTATAAATACAGCCTATTCAAGCACTATACATCCCAGTATTGCATTCTGATTCATATGACTCTTTTCAAATTCCGTTTTAATATCCTGATATCTGGAACCATCAATCTCTTCAATAAAAACAACTGCATCACTTGATGCCATCTTTTCCAGAGACTCCGGATCATATATAATGGATGGTCCACTCTCTACACACACTTTTTGTTCCTTCAATCCATCGCCAATCTCCGACATGCATTTTTTAATCACATCATTATTGCTTGCGCTCGTAATATATACCTTTTCATATCCATGCTTCTGAGCAGCAATTCTAACACCAGCACACACCATTCTGATATGTTCTTCATAGGAAAATCCATCTTCTCCATAAAAGATACTCTTAATCCATGCATCTATTTTGGATTTCTTCTCATTTTTCTTGACTTTTCCTATTACCGTTACTCCAAAACATTCTGAAATATCAGCAGACGTTCTTAATTTTCCTGTCAACAGATATCTCATGCCCACACACAGTGCTGCCAAAAAGATTCCTAACAAAAATCCTAACACCATATATTTTTTATGAATCATTTTCACACTCGGTGCTGCCACATCTTGTTCGTCTTTTACTTCTTCTTTCAGCAACTCCAACCTGTTATCTTCCAGATTCTTGCTATCCAGCAATGCATTATAATAAGTCTTTTGGTCATCAGACATATAATTAGACAAATTATTAAATGCATTTTTCATATTATTCATATTAACCATCTGCGTTGTCTGATCGTTCATAACATCTGCAGAAGATTTCGTTCCATATGTCTCAGACACCAGTGTAAGATCAAAGTCCCCATATACATTTTTTAATTCACTATCTATATTTTGAATTCCTTCTTTAAGTATTTCTCCCATTGTCTCGCAATCTTTATCGGAAAGCCCCATTGCCTCAACAGAAAAATTACATGCTTTACTATCGGTATTTATAAGTTCCTTAATATAAGAAGTCTGCACATTTTTCCCCAGGCTCTCCGCAATCTGGTCACAGATCTCATCTGACACTATACTGCTGCAAAAGGATTCCAGAATAGCCCCTACATTATCTCTTGCATCAATGATAGGATATTCAACCTGATAATGATTATCCACTGTATAATTTAATGTCACCACCGGAATGTCACTCGGATCAAGCTGCATGTAGATAGATTCATTACTATAAAGCAGTTCTTTATTATACTTATCCTTCAGACTCTCATAGGACTCAACCGCTCTTTCTACTTCTTCACATTCACGCTGACTCAAACTACCTTTTGCATCTTCCGCCTTACTCTGAGCGTTCTCAATTTTCTTATCTATCTGTTCTTCCCACGTAAGGACATTACTATTTTTTGATGCCTGTACTGCATTATAACTTTTCAATATGCCTACACAATTAAATAAAACGGCCAATACAATTCCCCATGCCAGCATCCGTCTCCATTTCAAGCAGATACGCATTATCATATCTTTAATACTGACCGTAATTTCCAATTCATCATAATTTTTATATCCCATCATGCATCTCCTTATTCTTTGACTACCATTTTGACATTCTTAAACAAGGATATCATACACCATTTATTCTATATTTGCAATTCTATCTCATTATCGCATGGTATCTGTTCCTCGCCGCCATAACAAAAAACAGACCCACCATGTGAGTCTGCTCATTTTACTTCGCACCTTTTCCAAACAACACAACCCCTACCGTCTGCAGCATGATCTTAAAATCTAGTGACAGCGACCACTTATCAATATACTCCAAATCCAGCTTTACCACATCTTCAAACTCCGTGACCACTCCACGACCCTTGACCTGCCACATACCGGTCAGTCCGGGAGTGATGCTCATTCGCCTGCGGTAGTAATTATTGTACTGTTCAAATTCGTCCTCTGTCGGCGGTCTGGTACCGACAAGGCTCATATCGCCCTTCAGGACATTAAAGAACTGCGGAAATTCGTCAATACTTGTCTTCCGAAGGAATTTACCGACCTTCGTAATGCGGGGATCATGCTCCATTTTGAACATAAGGTTGTCCCCCATCTCATTTTGCGCCTGCAGTTCTTTTTTCCGTTCTTCCGCATCGATATACATGGAACGGAATTTATAGATTTTAAAACGTCTTCCGTTTTTACCGATTCTGGTCTGTTCAAAAAAGACCGGCCCTTTGGATTCCAATTTAATGGCAAGTGCCACAAAAGGCGTCAGCACAAGTGTGATCAGGCTGCCCATAAGACCGCCGAGCATATCGATCGCACGCTTCACGAAAACCCTGCGGTAATCAAGATACTGCAAAGAGAAGGTCATGACCGCAAATCCCGCGAATCTTCCCGCGGTCTTCCCTTCCAGATCCAGTTCCTTTACTTCTACATTATAATGCGTGGTTACACCCATTGTCTCAAAGTCAGTAATATAGGCACGAATCTGCTTCGCCGGAATACCGGGCAGATACATGAACACCTGATCCAGCGGCATCTGGCGGGATACGTCAAACAGGTTGTACTGATTTGCCACAACCGGAATCCCTGCAATCTCTTCTCCGACCATATCACTGTTCATAATGGCAATGGAAGTCACCTCATAGTCCCAAGCCTTTGCTTCCTTGATCTTCTTAATGATCTCCTCCGCATATTCCGCTTCTGTCACGATCATGACTTTATCGCTGTTATTACTCTTGGAATAGTAATCGAGCATAAACACCTTAAAAACGCAGTGTAGCGCAAAGGTATAAACTGCATTTGCCACAGCAAAGTAACCAAAGATCAAGCGGGAATAATCACCCGCAATATGTGTCAGATACAGGATGACCACAATAGCGATCATCATGACCGCATCATATTTCAAGACAGCAATTCCCTCTACAAAAAAACCTCTTCGGAAAAAGCCTCTGTTCCAGTCCGACATAACACCATAAAGCACGCAAAACAGCATCATATAAATACCAACGGTATAATTCAGCTGCATGCTGATCGCCTGATGGACATTTCCAAACCTTAAAAGCAACGCTGTCATGTATGCACCCAGAACGGCGATTAAATCTATCAATATTAAACTATACGTCTCAACAAGTCTGCCTTTTCTGTTGATGGTCTGCATAATTTTCCCCTATTTCTAAACCCTTACTAATTTTTACATCATTTTATCATATCATCTATTCTGTTTTTTGTCTATTTTCCAGAAAAGAGTTTTCACAAAAAATGCTTTGGAGAAAGTATAGCGCTTCTCCAAAGCATTCTCAAGTAAACATATTCGCATGTTGTTACCCCAGATACATTACAGGCATTTGCAACAAAACTTACCAATTTGCCACTCTTGCATCAATGTACTGGATCAGCATCTGCACGCTCTTGTCCACGCCAAGCTTGCTGCTGTTGATCACGAGCTCGTAGTTACGAGAATCGCCCCATTTGCTGTCGCAGTTGATGTTGTGATACATCTTACGTGCTCTGTCCTTCTTCTTCATCAGATCTGCCGCCTGGCTTTCTGACAGCTCATACTTCTTGGAAACACGGGCAACCTTCTGATCCTTGTCACCATTTACAAAGATGGCGATCATATTTTTGCAGTCTTTTAAAATCGTCTCAGAGCATCTGCCGACTACAACAAAAGATTCGCCTGCATTTGCTTTTTCCTTTAAATAGTCAAACTGCAGCTGTGCAACATGCTCTGTCATAGAGCTGCTCATACCGCGGACGCGTCTGTGGAATACACCGTCCTGTACTTCATCATATGACTTTAATTCTTCGCTGTTCAGGTTTCTCTCTTCAGCGATTTTGTCTAAAAGATTGTGATCGTAGAGGGGCATGTCATAATGCTTTGCAAGTTTTTCAGCGATCTCATGACCACCACTACCAAATTCACGTCCGATTGAAATAATTAACTGTCCCATACATGATTCCTCCCTTTTCTATATTGAATGAATATTTTCATCCGCTTGTTTTTAATAGACTCGCAAATCATGTGCTTCGCTGTCCATAACTTGCTTCGCAAGTTATTTGACCGCACATTTGCTTCGCTGTCCATTTTTACAGACTCGCAAATCATGTGCTTCGCACATGTTATCTTCTGCTTCGCAGAAGCATTTGCTCGTTAACAAATACAGAAAAACAAATGCCAGCTTCGCTGTCGCTTGTTTTTCTTTGTATTTGTTACATTTTACCACAAAAGGAGCCTTTTTGCTAGGCTCCTTTAGTAAAGATTTATAAATTATTTATTAATGTACGTAGCGTACGCAGATCATAATGGTTGCAATGATCATAACGATAACTGTTGCAGGAACCATTGCTTTGCAGTATCTGCCCCATTTGATGATATGTCCGGATTTTGCTGCTGTCGCCACACCAACTACGTTTGCAGAAGCACCGATCGGTGTTGCGCTGCCTCCGATATCCGTACCCATTGCAAGAGACCATGCAAGGATGGAAAGATCTACGCCCTGCGTTGCTGCAAGACTGTTGATAACCGGGATCATTGTTGCTGCAAACGGGATATTATCAATAAATGCACTTGCTACAGCAGATACCCAGACAATGATAGCGATCATCAGATACAGGTTACCGCCACAGATCTTACCGATCAGGTTAGCTAAAAGCACCAGAACACCTGTCTGCTCCAGACCACCGACAACAACGAATAATCCAATAAAGAATAATAATGTATGATAATCAATTTTCTTGATCAGTGTCAGTGCATTCTTACCGGAGGTGATCAGTGTAATTGCTGCAATAAAAGTACCGATGCAGGATACGGTAAGTCCTGTGCTGGCATGTGATACAAGAAGTACAACTGCAAGCAGGAAGATCACTGTACTTACGATGAAGCCCTTTTTGCTGACGATCGCTGATTCCGGTGATGGCAGAGAAGCCGTATCAATGCTGTCTGCGCCATTATCTGAAAGCTCTTTCTTAAAGATCAGATAGAAGTATACAAGGATCACAAACAGGCAAACAATAGCGATCACACCTGTATGTCCCAGGAAATCTGAGAAAGAGTAACCCAGTGATGTACCGATGATGATGTTTGGCGGATCTCCGCACATTGTTGCACTACCGCCAAGGTTAGCACAAAATACTTCTGACAGGATCATAGGTACCGGATTGAATTTCAAAAGCTGTGACAATTCAACCGTAACGGCTGCAAGGAACAGGATAACCGTGATGCTATCAATGAACATTGCAAGTACAAATGACAGAATCATAAAAGTAAGGAAGATGGAAATTACCTTATATTTAACCAGTTTTGCAATTCTCATGCAAAGCCATCTGAAAAATCCAACGTGAGCCATTCCTTCTACCATGATCATCATGCCTGCAAGGAATACGATGGTCTCCCAGTTGATACCGCTTGAAGTCTCGGAAGCCTGACCGCCTGTGTACCAGAACCCCTGTGTAAAAATACTTTTCACATTTAATGTCTCAATAACCGCATCCATACTGTGCATACCCACACCAAACACAAGGATCAGTGTCAGGAGCGCGCAGCCAAGTGTGACATACTGTTTCGGCCATTTATCCATGATAATCAGAATAAACATGGCTAAGAAAATGATGATAGCAAATGCCTGTGCCATTTTTATCTCCTTTCGCTCTTTAGAGCCCGTAATATATGTATTTCTTTTACCAAGCCCTTATTATAACACAATATTTGCCGGTGGCAAGTTAATTTTTCTTTACCGGTTCCTATAGTTTTCTCTGTTAGTCTCTTGTTTTTCTTTGCCAGTCCGTTGTTTTTCTTTGCCAGTCCGTTGTTTTTCTTTACCTGTCCTTTTTATTTCCCTGACAATTTCTTTCGTTTTCTTGCTAATTTCTGCTTTCTTGCTAATTTCTGCTTTCTTGCTAATTTCTGCTCGTTTTCGTCCTTTTAGCTGTTTTTATTCTCTTTTGGACGAATGTCTCACTTAGTTTTCTGCTGTTCTTCATCCTCTTGACTGTTTTTTCTTTCTTTCGGGCGAATGTCTTCCTACGCTTTCTGCTGCATTTCGTCCTTTTGGCTACTTTTCCTCTTTTGTGGACGATTTTTTCTTATTCTCAGCCCTCTACTTTCTGCTTTCCAGCTTGTTCGCGGCTTTATTCTTCTGTTTTTTCATACTTTTTCGCCGCGGCTTGCTTTTTCGGGCGAAGCCTGTTTGAAGCCTGCTGCCAGAGTTCATGCTTTTGCTGGTTTTCCTCTTTTTTGGGCGAACGCTTTCCTATGCTTTCTACTGTTCTTCATCCTCTTGACTGTTTTTTCTTTCTTTCGGACGAATGCCTTCCTTAACTTCCTGCCGGGCTTCATCTTTTTTACAACTTTTTCTCTACAGATAGATTTTATAAATTCTTAATCCAGTCAATATATTTACGCACTACTCTCAGTTGCAACGGATGTTCCGCTGATTCGTATGTAAACATCACATCTCTGCCCGGATACAGCCCGTTTTCTAAATATAAATTATTTTTCCACACAAAATCTGCTCCATATTCCGGATCATCCATAATTCCCGCATGCTCCCAATAAATAATTTTTCCCGTTTTCTTATGAAATACCGTAAAATCAGGATGTATAGTAATCTTTTTCCCTTGATAATTCACCTGTAGTGGGCGTTCATATTTATAAAGAACCGCTGCTTCCTTCGCCAGCGCATCTGCAATGATCAGTTCCGATTTGGATCTGACTCTTTCACCATGATCAGTTTCAAAACGCAATGATTCAGGATATCTTTGATTTGTTTCAAATGATTCTGTCTCCCAGAAATGTAATAAAGAATCTGCTTCTTTGACAAACGGTGCTTCTACGTCCTTTATCATTTCCTGCAGTTGCCCGGATATCTCATTTATAGCATTATATTGATATGTATGTCTCATCTTCTTGAGAGCTGATACATTCTTACTTAAAACCGGCAATGCTTTAGCAAAATATTTCTTATGTGCCAATTCACGAATAGTTTTTAGATTCCTTTTTGGCAGATACTGTAGCATTTCTTTTCCATTCTCTCCGACAAACCTCTTATAATAGTACCTTCCTGCTCCTTTTTTCTGAATTTTCAATGATCCTTCCGGGCAATTTTCTACCGCCTTGTGCACTAATGCAAGCATCTTTTCCTGTTCTTCAATAAGCCTGTCTACCTGTTCTAAAAATTTTTCTTCTTGATTAGAATATTGAATCTGTTTCATAAATGTGTCCTCCTTCTTCCTATGTATTGGATAATTTTTTCTTTTCTGCTTTTCTCTCTTTCGCGTGAATTTATTATTCTCAGCCCTCTACTTTCTGCATTTTAGCTTGCTCGCGGCTTTATTCTTCTGTTTTTTCATACTTTTTCGCCGCGTCTTGCTTTTTCGGTTGAAGCCTGTTTGAAGCCTGCTGCCAGAGTTCATGCTTTTTCTGGTTTTCCTCTTTTTTTGGGCGAATGTCTCCCTTAGCTTTCTGCCGTTCTTCATCCTCTTGACTGTTTTTCTTCTTTTTCGGGCGAATGTCCTTCTAGTCTTTCTGCCGCGTTTCGTCCTTTTGGCTGTTTTTCTTCTCTTTCGGACGAATGTCTCACTTAGCTTTCTGCCGTTCTTCATCCTCTTGACCGTTTTTCTTCTCTTTCGGGCGAATGTCTCACTTAGCTTTCTACTGTTCTTCATCCTCTTGACTGTTTTTTCTTTCTTTCGGGCGAACATCTTCCTACGCTTTCTGCTGCATTTCGTCCTTTTGGCTGCTTTTCCTCTTTTGTGGACGATTTTTTCTTATTCTCAGCCCCCTACTTTCTGCTTTCCAGCTTGCTCGCGGCTTTATTCTTCTGTTTTTTCATACTTTTTCGCCGCGTCTTGCCTTTTCGGGCGAAGCCTGTTTGAAGCCTGCTGCCAGAGTTCATGCTTTTGCTGGTTTTTCTCTTTTTCGGGCGAAGTCTGTTTAAAGCCCTCTTCCATAGTTCATACTTTTGCTGTTTTTCCTCTTTTTTGGCGAACGCTTTCCTACGCTTCCTGCCGTTCTTCATCCTCTTGACTGTTTTTCTTCTCTTTCGGACGAATACTTTCCTTAATTTCCCGTCAAGCTTCGTCTTTTAGCTTCTCTTCCCCCTTTCTGACGAATAAGAGCTCTCTGTGCTTCCTACAGATTTTCCATTCTTCTGGCTACTTTTCTTTTGACAGGGAAAATAAATCCTTTTTACATTGGATATTTCTGACTGAATAAGTCTTTAGAATTTTCAAGATATCTCCGCCCTGCATACTATACAAGGCGGAGATTCGCTGATTTTATAGATTTTAATTATGTATTATATGATATAACACTGTTTATCGATATTTTCGTATGCCTTCCACAATTCCAGATCTTTTCTACACTTTCCGGGCATTCCATGTATCCATATTGTCAAAGGTCAAAACCATCTATCCCATTTTGGGGCAAAGCTTCTATTCTCTATTACTGCTTTAGATTGCCCTCTGATATTGTCCTTTGCAAATAAGTGAGTAATACTTCTGTCATAGATTACATATCTGATAGTTACACATCGTGGTTTGCCCTGTGACAGAATGATTCTTACGTCTCCGGATTATTGATCGCGGCCTGCGCAGCGGCAAGTCTGGCGATCGGAACGCGGTAAGGTGAGCAGGATACATAGGTCAGACCTACTTTATGGCAGAACTCAACGGAAGATGGATCACCGCCATGCTCACCACAGATACCGAGCTTGATATCCGGGCGTGTCTTGCGGCCTTTTTCCGCTGCCATCTTTACAAGCTGGCCGACGCCCTTCTGGTCAAGTCTTGCAAACGGATCTGATTCGTAGATCTTGTTCTTGTAGTAGTCACCGAGGAACTTGCCTGCATCATCTCTGGAAAAGCCGAAGGTCATCTGTGTCAGATCGTTTGTACCGAAGGAGAAGAACTCTGCTTCTTCTGCGATCTCATCAGCTAAAAGTGCAGCTCTCGGAATTTCGATCATCGTACCGATGTGGTACTGGATATCGGAATTCTTTTCTTTCTTAACCTGTTCTGCCACTTCTACAACAACATCTTTTACAAATTTCAGCTCTTTCTTTTCGCCTACGAGTGGGATCATGATCTCCGGAACAATGTCATAGCCTTTTTCTGCTTTGACCTCGATCGCAGCTTCCATGACGGCTCTTGTCTGCATCTTGGCGATTTCCGGATATGTAACGGCAAGACGACAGCCTCTGTGACCCATCATCGGGTTAAATTCATGCAGGGAATCACAGATTTCCTGTACTTCTTCTGCTGTCATCAGCATCTGTACAGCCAGATCATCGATATCGCCCTGCTCTGTCGGCACAAATTCATGAAGCGGTGGATCCAGGAAACGGATCGTAACCGGTCTTCCTTCCATCACTTCGTATAAAGCTTTGAAATCACCCTTCTGGAATGGGATCAGTGCATTTAATGCTTTCTCTCTCTGTTCCAGTGTACGGGCAAGGATCATCTGACGGATCTTCGGGATACGGTCAGGATCAAAGAACATATGCTCTGTACGGCAAAGACCGATACCTTCTGCACCGAACTTCACTGCATTTGCAGCGTCTTGTGGTGTATCTGCATTGGTACGAACCTGCAGCTTTCTGTACTGATCTGCCCAGTCCATGATACGGCCGAAGTTTCCGGATACGGAAGCTTCCATTGTCTTGATGTCGCCTTTATAGATCTTACCGGTGGAACCATCCAGTGAAATATAATCTCCTTCATGGAAGGTATGTCCGCCCAGTTCAAATACTTTGTCATCCTCATTGATCGCAATATCGCCGCAGCCTGATACACAGCACGTTCCCATACCACGCGCCACAACTGCTGCATGGCTTGTCATACCGCCGCGGACTGTCAGAATACCTTCGGAAGCATGCATACCTTCGATATCCTCCGGAGAAGTTTCCAGACGTACCAGAACAACTCTCTCGCCCTGCTCGTGTGCCTGCTTTGCTTCTTCTGCTGTAAAGTAAACCTTACCTGCTGCTGCGCCCGGTGATGCAGGAAGCGCCTGTCCGATCACTTCGCCTGCCTTCAGTGCTTCCGGATCAAAGGTCGGATGCAGAAGCTGATCAAGTGATTTTGCTTCGATTCTTGTCACTGCCTCCTGTGGTGTGATCATGCCTTCATCTACAAGATCACAGGCAATCTGCAGTGCAGCCTGTGCTGTTCTCTTTCCGTTTCTTGTCTGCAGGAAAAACAGCTTACCGTTCTCGATCGTAAACTCCATATCCTGCATATCGCGGTAATGTGCTTCCAGCTTCATGGCGATCTCCATGAACTGCTTGTAGCACTCCGGCAGATCCTGCTCCAGCTTCGTGATCGGCTGTGGTGTACGGATACCTGCCACAACATCCTCGCCCTGTGCATTGATCAGATATTCGCCATAAATACCCTTTGCGCCGGTAGATGGGTTTCTTGTGAAGGCTACGCCTGTACCACTTGTCTCACCCATGTTACCGAATACCATTGCCTGTACGTTAACAGCTGTTCCCCAGTCGCCCGGAATATCATTCATTCTTCTGTAAACGATAGCACGCTCATTATCCCAGGAACGGAATACGGCTTTGACAGCCTCCATCAGCTGTACCTTCGGATCCTGTGGGAAGTCCTCTCCCATCTTGTCCTTATAGATTGCTTTGAAGCGTGCGATCACTTCCTGCAGATCCTCTGCAGTCAGTTCCATATCGAATTTAACCTGTTTTGCTGCCTTGATCTCATCCAGAACGCGCTCAAATAAGGACTTTGGCACTTCCATAACAACATCGGAAAACATCTGGATAAAACGGCGATAAGAATCGTAAGCAAATCTCGGATTGCCTGTCTTCTTTGCGAAGCCCTCCACTGCAACGTCATTCAGCCCGAGGTTCAGGATCGTGTCCATCATACCCGGCATGGAAGCTCTCGCACCGGAACGGACAGATACAAGAAGTGGATTTTCGGTATCACCGAATTTTTTGCCCTGCTTCTTTTCCAGATCAGCAAGCGCTGTGAAGATCTGCTGCCGGATGTCTTCTGAGATTGCACGGCCATTGTTGTAATAGTCTGTACAAGCCTCTGTTGTAACCGTGAAGCCCTGTGGAATCGGAAGCCCCAGATTTGTCATTTCTGCAAGATTGGCACCCTTTCCGCCAAGAAGATTCCGCATATCTGCGTTACCTTCTTCAAATAAATACACCATTTTTGACATAGTTTTCGTCCCCCTTGGTCGACTTTGTTTTTT
>ERZ791908.1759-NODE-1759-length-11492-cov-71.407275_pt1 | contig 11492 bp, 7 predicted proteins | sample MGYA00510144_ERZ791908 | MGnify/ENA primary metagenome ERZ791908 (study PRJEB30046, sample SAMN00792105) | human gut metagenome | study: EMG produced TPA metagenomics assembly of the A metagenome-wide association study of gut microbiota in type 2...
GGCCTCGTGAACGGCGAGACGGCAAGCCTTTCCGTCACGGGCACGCAGACCGAGGTCGGCAGCTCGCAGAACACCGCGACCGTCAAGTGGGACGGCACGGCCCGCGAGGCAAACTACCAGGTGACCTACAAGCTCGGCACGCTCACTGTCAAGAAGGCTGACGCCTCCGCCACCACGGGCGACAAGGGCACGGGCGAGAAGAACGGGTCCACCTCGGCAGGCACCGACACCTCGGGTGCGTCCGGTACGTCCGGCGCCGCTACCACGCGCTCTGCCAGGGGCGCCAAGTCGAGCTCCGGCGTCCCCCTGACGGGCGACACCAACGACGCCGCGCTGCCGATCGCGCTCGGCACGCTCGGCGCGGGAGCAATCGCGATCGCGGTTGCGCGCAAGCGCCACAACGACGAGGCCTAAGGTCGCAACGGCCTGAAGGCTGACGAGTAGGCATGACAGGGCGAGGGGAGCCGCTCCGGCGGTTCCCCTCGCTGGCTTCTGCCGGGAACCTGCACGCCGGGCCGCGCCGCGTCGGACCGTGCCGCGCAGCCGCGCCAGGCTGGGGCTCAAGGTCCCGCTGCAACGATGGGCCCGCGTTCTTCTCGCCCGCGTTGTTCTGGTGCCCAAAAAGACGGTACTAACTTAGTCACAAATGAGCGCTCGTGTGCGTTGCGCGACGTTTTGGGTAGTAGTAAGCTAGGCTAAGTTTTTGAATGGGAGTCGAAAAAACGGGGAGCCATCCCCGGACCCCCAGGGAGAGAGGAAGTGCGTAATGCAGTCCAAGATCGCCCACGCCGCAGAGCGCAAGGCGTTCAGCGTGGTGCTTGACAAGATCATTGCCAGCGCCTCTGGTGACGACCGCGAGAAGAACATCGACCACCTGATCGACATGGCCGGCAAGCTCCTTAAGGACACCTCGCCCGGCGCCGTCCGCGGCCTGAGGAAGGGCCTGCGCAACGGCTCCAAGTGGGAGAAGTTCCTCTTCAATGTGATCGACGAGACCGACCCCCACGTGCTCAAGACGGTCATCCTCAACGGCGGCTACGAGGCTGCGTTCCGCGGCCTGCGCAACACCACCGCCAACGCGGACAAGTACCAGTGCAACGTGCCCTGGATCATCCTCTTCGACCCGACCTCCGCGTGCAACAAGCACTGCGTGGGCTGCTGGGCGGCCGACTACGGCAACCGCCTCAACCTCACCTACGAGGAGATGGACAGCCTCGTGAGCCAGGCCGAGGACCTGGGCACCCACATGTTCATGCTCACCGGCGGCGAGCCGCTGGTCCGCAAGGCCGACATCCTCAAGCTGGCCGAGAAGCACAACACCAGCCTCTTCAACATCTTTACCAACGCGTCGCTCGTGGACGAGCCGTTCTGCCAGAAGGTCCAGGAGCTCGGCAACATCGTCTTCAGCGTGTCGCTCGAGTCCTATGAGCCCAGCGTCAACGACGGCCGCCGTGGCGAGGGCTCGTTCCAGGAGGTCATGGACGCCTTCGACCTCATGCACAAGCACGGCCTGCTGTACGGCACCTCCACCTGCTACACGCGCGCCAACACCGAGCGCGTGAGCTCCGACGAGTTCTTCAAGCTCCTGATCGACAAGGGCTGCCGCTACGCCTGGTACTTCCACTACATGCCGGTGGGCGAGGGCGCCAACGCCGACCTCATGCCCACGGTCAAGCAGCGCGAGTACATGTTCAACCGCATCCGCTGGGTCCGCTCCATTGGCGACGAGGGCTACCCCATCTTCGCGATGGACTTCCAGAACGACGGCGAGTTCGTGGGCGGCTGCATCGCCGGCGGCCGCGTGTACTGCCACATCAACGCCCGTGGCGACGTCGAGCCGTGCGTCTTCATCCACTACTCCAACGTCAACTTCAAGGAGAACGGCAACTGGCTCGACTGCCTGCACCAGCCGATCTTCCAGACGTACCGCAAGTACTACCCCTGGAACGACAACCTGCTGGAGCCCTGCCCCATGCTCGAGAACTCCGGCATGCTCACCAAGTTCGTGGACGAGGCCAACGCCAAGTGCACCGAGTACGTGAAGCCGGAGCCCGCGGCCGACGTCTGCGCGCGCACCAAGCAGTACGCCGAGGACTGGGCGCCCAAGGCCAAGGAGCTGTGGCTCAACATGTATCCCGACGGCAAGAAGCACTACGAGGACGCCATGTCCCAGGAGAAGATCTCGGTCAAGGCCAAGGTCATCGCCGAGGAGGACGCCCAGAACGAGGCGATCGTCGACTAGCACACACGCCCTCGGGCGAGAAGAACGTGCATTCAAGGCCTGGTGCCCCAGCTGGGGTGCCAGGCCCCTCTCGTCCAAAGGCCCTTGCCTGCCTGCCGGGCGGTAACCATCCTGAAGGGCAGATTTAACCTCGCCCGACGGGGCTGGAATCAAAGGCGAAACATCCGCGCACGACTCTATAACCAAGGACGCATGAGCACGCGAGCGGAGGGATTGGCATGGCAGACGGCGTTGATTCCCTGATGTACGATCTTGGTGCTGGCAAATCGGCCATCCGAGAGGTGTTTGAGCAGACAATGGAGCTCAAGCAGCAGGGCGTGACCGACTTCTGGGACTACTCGATCGGGAACCCCAACGTGCCCGTGAGGCCCGAGGTGAACGATGCCATCCGCGAGGCGCTTGAGAGCTACGCCTCCATCGACCTGCACGGCTACCCGCCCAACAACGGCTACCTGACCACGCGCCAGGCCGTGGCCGCCAACCTCAACCGCAGGTTCGACGCGCACGCCCGTGCCGGCGAGATTGCCATGACTGCCGGCTGCGCAGGCGCCATCAGCTCAACCCTCGCGGCCACCACGACCGCCGGCGAGGAGGTCATCATCCCCACGCCGTACTACGCGGAGTACCGCATGTGGGTGCAGGCGTACCACTGCAACGTGGTCGAGGTTCCCACGGAGCCGGGGACCTTCCAGCTCGACCTGGACGCGATCGAGGAGGCCATCAACCCCAAGACGCGCATGATCATCATCAACACGCCCAACAACCCCACGGGCGCCGTGTACACGCGCGACTCCATCATCGCGCTCGCCGCGCTGCTGCGCCGCAAGTGCAAGGAGCTGGGCCAGACCATCTACCTGCTCTCCGACGAGCCGTACCGCGAGATCGTGTACGACGGCGCCGTGAACCCCTGGATCGCGGAGTACTACGAGAACACGATCGTGTGCTACAGCTGGTCCAAGTCGCTCTCGCTCGCGGGCGAGCGCGTGGGCTACGTGTGGGTCCCGGGCACCGTGCGCCACGCCGAGCGCGTGTACGACGCGATCCTGGGCGCCCAGCGCGTGACGGCCACCGTAATGAACAGCCTCTTCAACCGCGTCATCGAGAAGTGCGTGGACCTTCCGGCCCCCGTGGAGGAGTACGACCGCAAGCGCAAGAAGCTGCTGGGCGGCCTGGAGGACATCGGCTACGACGTGGTGCACCCCGAGGGCGCGTTCTACCTGTGGGTCCGCGCGCTCGTGCCCGACGACGACGCCTTCCAGTCGCGCGCGGCCAACGAGCAGCGGCTCTACGTGGTGGGCTCGCGCGACTTTGCGTGCCGCAGCTACTTCCGCCTGAGCTACTGCGTGAGCGACGAGTGCATCGAGACGTCGCTTCCGGCCTTCAAGCGGCTGTACGACTCGTACGGCGGCTACACCTGGTAGCCCGCGACCGCGGCGGAGGCGCCGTCGCCGGGCGAGAAGGGCGGCCTTTCGTGCCCGCACACACGTCCACCGTACGGCGCTTGCGTTTGCCCGATGCATGAGGCTTGGCCCGAGCGCGTACGGGTATGGTGAGTTCACGACGCTTTTATGCGTGGCTCTACATAGCGCGGTGACTGCCGTCGCGAGTGTGGCGGGGTCGCCGCAGGATGCGGCTCGAGGAGGAACCATGGCTACTAGCACTGGGAAAGTGAAGAACCTCGCACTCGTGGGCCAAGGCGGCGTGGGCAAGACCATGCTGGCCGAGGCCATGCTGCACCTGACGGGCAAGACGACCCGTCTTGGTGGGCACGCCGGCACCAAGCCCACGCTGGACTACGACGACGAGGAGAGCGAGCGCGGATTTTCCATCTCTACCACGATAGCCCCGGTTGAGTGGGAGGGAACGCGCATCAACGTCCTCGACGCACCGTGCTACCCCGACTTTGTGGGTGACGCGTACGGAGCGCTTTCCGCCGCCGAGACGGCCGTCTTCGTGATCGACGCGGCGGCTGGCCCCGGGACCATCACGACCCGCCTGTGGTACGCGGCCGAGGACCTGGACATCGCCCGCGCCCTCTTCATCAACCGTCTTGACAGGCCCGATGCCGACTGGGACACCGCGCTCCTCACCGCGCAGGAGCGCTACGGCAACCGTCTGGTGCCGGTCACGATGCCCATGGGCTCCGGCGACGCGTTTGGCGGCATCATCGACGTGGTGCACATGCAGGCCCGCCACCTGGAGAACGGCAAGCCCGTCACCCAGGACATCCCCGCGGAGTTTGCGGACGCCGCGCAGCAGGCGCGCTCCCAGCTGGTCGAGCTCGCCGTCGAGGCGGACGACGACCTGATGATGAAGTACCTTGACGGCGGCGAGATCACCCAGGAGGAGCTCGAGGGCCTGCTGGGCAAGGCGATCGCCAACCGCGTGATCGTCCCCGTGTTCGCGGGCTCGTGCGTGCGCGAGGAGGGCGTCATATCCCTCATGAGCGACGTGGCGGAGTGGTTCCCGACCATGGCGGACTACGGCCGCGTGCCGCTGGTCAACGGCGAGGAGCTCGACATCTCGCCCGACGACGACAGGCCCGTCGCCTTTGTCTTCAAGACGCTGCAGGACCCGCAGAACGGCAAGCTGTCCTTCATCAAGGTGCTCGCGGGCACGGTCACGCCGGGCACGGAGCTCGTGAACGCGCGCACGCGCAAGGCAGAGCGCCTGGGCCACCTGTACCGCATGTGCGGGCACGACATGGAGGACGTGAAGTCCGTGGCCTCCGGCGACCTGTGCGTGGTGCCCAAGCTGGATGCCATGACCGGCGACACGCTCTCCGTCACCGGCAAGGTCGAGGCGGCGGAGTTCCGCTTCCCCAACTCGCTCTACCGCGCCGCCATCGAGCCGGACAAGCGCGGGAGCGAGGGCAAGGTCTACGCGTTCCTTGAGAAGGCCGCGGACGCCGACCCGACCATCAGCGTGAGCCGCGACGAGGACACGGGCCAGACCGTCATTTCCGCCATTGGAGAAGCGCAGGTGTCCGTGCTGCTTGACCGCCTCGAGGCGCGCGCGGGCGTTTCGGCCCACACCGTCAAGCTCGCCATCCCGTACCGCGAGACCATCCGCCGCGTCGCGAGCGCGCAGGGTCGCCACAAGAAGCAGACCGGCGGCGCCGGCCAGTACGGCGACTGCTGGCTGCGCGTCGAGCCCAACCCCGGCAACGGCTACGAGTTTGTGGACGAGGTCGTGGGCGGCCACGTGCCCAAGAACTTCATCCCCGCGATCGACAAGGGCGTGCAGGAGACCATGCGCGAGGGCGTGCTGGCCGGCTACCCCATGATCGACGTGAAGGTCGCCGTGTACGACGGCTCGTACCACCCCGTGGACTCCAACGAGATGGCCTTCAAGACCGCCGCACGCATCGGCTTCCAGAAGGCCGTGGCGCAGGCCGAGCCCGTGCTGCTCGAACCCATGGCGCACCTCAAGGTCACGGTGCCGGACAGCTACGCCGGCTCCATCATGGGTGATGTGTCCGCCTCGCGCGGCCGCGTCGAGGGCATGGAGGCCGCGTCCGGCGCGGCCGAGAGCGGCTTCACCACGATCGACGCGACGGTGCCGTACGCCGAGGTGACGGACTACGCCACGCGCCTGCGCAGCCTGAGCCGCGGCACGGGCGAGTTCGAGCTCGAGGTCAAGGGCTACGAGCAGGTCCCGCACGACGTGCAGCAGAAGCTGGCGGAGGAGTACCAGGAGCGCCGCGCCGCCGGCCAGAAGTAGCGTCGCATTGCAGGCCGGCCGCGCCGCGGCGGCAGGCCAGTTGCACTCCCACTAACCCCGCGGGCGAGAAGGACGGTCCTTCTCGCCCGCGGGGCCTTTTGGCCCATGCGTGGCCCGCGCTGGTGGTGCGCCTATTTCACGTACCCTTCCCACCCGTCGGACGTGCCGACGTGCCGGAAGCCGAGCCTTTGGAGCAGGCGGATGGAGGCCGCGTTGTGCGGGTCGGCCTCCGCAACGATCGGCTTGTCGCTGGTGCCGCGGAGGTACGTCACGAGGCCGCGGACCGCCTCCGTCATATAGCCTTGCCGGGCATGTTGCGGCGCGACCGCGAAGCCTATCTCCGTCTGGTCGGGGTCCTCCCTAACGTACAGGTCGCCTATCAGGACGTCGTCCGAATCCGTCACGGCCAGCTGGACGCCTTGCACCCAGTCAGGCGGTGCCAGCAGGACCCTTTCGTACTCGGCCCTCTGCAGCCCCTTGAACCCCTGGTAGCGCATCCACGTCATGTCGTTTCGGTATGACATGAGGGCATCCAGGTCCCGCTCCTCGAAGTTCCGTACGCGGCATCGGGCCGTTGCGAACAAAGCCAACGTCAAACTCCGTTTCGTTGTTGATGGCACTTCCAAACGGGGTGCGGGGGCGCAAGGCTGCCAGCCGTCATCCGTGGTCCTTCTCGCCCGTATTGTAAGCGCGGCGTGCGGGGGAGGGGCTGGTCCAAAGGTTGCAAAAGGTTGCAAGTGGCTTAACGAGGGGTGGGCGAGGGGCCGCGCGCTCCGCCCGCGGGGGTAAGATTCGCTTCCATACCTTATGGAGGAGGACCGCATGACCATTGTTCCCGATGGCTACCAGTCGCAGCTCGACACCTATGACACGCAGCGCGCGATAGAGACCATCAAGCACACGTTTCTGGCAAAGCTCTGCGCGGCGCTGCACCTGGTGCGCGTGACGGCGCCGCTCGTGGTGGACCCGTCCACCGGCATCAACGACAACCTCAACGGCGTGGAGCGCCCCGTGGGCTTTGACGTGCCCGCCATCGGGAAGGACGCGGAGGTGGTCCAGTCCCTGGCCAAGTGGAAGCGCCTGGCGCTCAAGCGCTACGACTTCAAGGTGGGCAAGGGCATCGTGTGCGACATGAACGCCATCCGCCGCGACGAGGAGCTGGACAACCTGCACTCCATCTACGTTGACCAGTGGGACTGGGAGAAGATCATCCGCCTGGAGGACCGCACCCCCGAGTACCTGGAGTCCGTGGTGCGCCGCATCGTGACGGCCATCTGCGGAACGCTGGACGAGCTCAAGTGGGCCTACCCGCAGCTCGACGTGGAGCTGGAGCGCGACGTGACCTTTGTGGGCGCGCAGGAGCTCGAGGACCTGTACCCCGGCCTGGAGCCCAAGGAGCGCGAGCAGCGCTTTGTGCGCGACCACCACACCACGTTCATCCACGGCATCGGCGGGAAGCTGCGCTCCGGCAAGCCGCACGACGGCCGCGCGCCCGACTACGACGACTGGGAGCTCAACGGCGACCTGCTCTTTTGGGACGAGACCCTGGGCTGCGCCCTGGAGGCGAGCTCGATGGGCATCCGCGTGAGCCCGGAGTCGCTCGACCGCCAGCTGAGGCTCGCCGGCTGCGACGACCGCCGCGAGCTGCCATTCCACAGGATGCTGCTCGACGGCGAGCTGCCGTACACCATCGGCGGCGGCATCGGCCAGAGCCGCCTCTGCATGCTGCTGCTCGCAAAGGCGCACGTGGGCGAGGTCCAGGCCTCGATCTGGGACGAGCAGACGCGCTCCGCCTGCGAGGGGGCCGGCATCCAGCTGCTCTAGTTCTTCTCGCCCGCTCGCGCCTGACGTATCATCTTGGGGGAAAGCACAAAGGCAACGCGTCGCGCATGCGGCCGACGGTGCGGCCACGCGATGCGTCGGACGAGAGGGGCAGACATGCTCACGGCAGTACAGATCAAGCCCGACGTCTATTGGGTCGGTGCGCTGGATTGGAACGCGCGCAGCTTCCACGGCTACAGGACCGAGGACGGCATCACCTACAACGCCTACCTGATCCTGGACGAGAAGGTCACGCTCATCGACACGGCAAAGGTCACGTTCAAGGACGAGTTCCTGTCCCGCCTTTCCAGCGTGATCGACCCGTCCAAGATCGACGTCCTGGTGTGCAATCACGTCGAGATGGACCACTCCGGCAACGTCCCCACGATCAAGGGCCTGGCGCCCAACGTGGAGATCTACGCCTCCGCGCCGCAGGGCGTGAAGGAGCTGACCGCCCACTACCACGACCTTGGCTACAAGGGCGTCAAGACCGGCGACACGCTCAACATCGGCAAGCGCACGCTCACGTTTGTGCAGACGCCGATGGTGCACTGGCCGGACAACATGGTCACGTACGACGCCTACGACAAGATCCTGTTCTCCAACGACGCCTTTGGCCAGCACTACGCGAGCACCGGCCGCTTTGACGACGAGGTGGACCTGCCCGAGGTCATGCGCCAGGCGCGCAAGTACTACGCCAACATCGTGCAGCCGTACCGCATGCAGGCGGCCAACGCCGTGAAGGCCGTGCGCAAGCTCGGCCCGGACGCGATCGACATCATCGCTCCGGCCCACGGCGTGTGCTGGCGCAGCCACGTGGCAGACATCCTGGACGCGTACGAGAACGTCTTCACCTCCGGCAAGCTGGAGGACAAGGCGCTCGTGGTGTACGACTCCATGTGGGGCTCCACGGACAAGATCGCCCACGCCATCTGCGACGGCTTCATGGCGGCCGGCGTGCCCGCGACGCTGATGGACCTGAAGAACAACCACGTGTCCGACGCCATGACGGTGTTCCTGGACGCCAAGTACGTGGCCGTGGGCTCGCCCACGCTCAACAGCCAGATGCTGCCGACCGTGGCGGAGTTCGTCACGTACATGAAGGGACTTTCGCCCAAGAACGAGGGCCGCGTGGGCATCCCGTTTGGCAGCTACGGCTGGGCTCCGCTCGGCCCCAAGAACATCGCGGCCGAGCTCGAGGGCATCGGCTTCGACCTGCCGCTGGGTACCATCGCCCGCAACTGGCTGCCCGACGACGCCTACCTCGAGGGCGTGCGCCAGCAGGTGATCGACCTCGTGAAGTAGGTCCCGCACGGGTCCCGCCCCACGGGCAAGAGCCTACGGGCGAGAAGAGCCTACGGGCGAGAAGAGCGAGCTCCCCGCGAGCCCCCGCGTGCCACAAGCGCGTGGGGGCTTGCCCGTGCGGCGGCGTACTTCTCGCCCGCGGATGGCCCAGGGCGCCCCTGGGGACGCTCCGTTGTGGGCTTTCGTCGCAGATGCCGACCAATATGGAGGCTTGAGCCGCCACGATGTCGCATGGACGTGCCCCGCTCGGGTAGAATTGTGCATACGCGACACGTCGTCTGCGGTGTGCCGGCTCGCATGGTCGGCGCAAAGCGTCTGGCTAGGAGGTTGCGCTAACGCGCATGGACATAGCACTATCGATTACCGTCACCGTATTGCTCACGTTGGTCAACGGATACTTCTCGATGTCCGAGATGGCCCTTTCCACCGCGAAGAAGGTGCTGCTCGACCACGAGGCAGAGGATGGTGACGCGCGTGCGGCCAAGGCCGCGAAGGTCATCGACAACCCCACGGGCTTCCTCGCCGCGATCCAGGTCGCGATCACGCTCGTCGGGTTCTTCTCGTCCGCGTTTGCCGCGACCAGCCTGTCCGGCCCGCTTGCCACGTGGCTCGTGGGCTTTGGCATGCACGCCGGCAGTGCGGAGGCGCTGGCCACCGTGCTCATCACGCTGATCGTCTCGTACTTCTCCATCGTGGTGGGCGAGCTCGTGCCCAAGCGGATCGCGATGGCGGACGCCGAGAAGGTATCCAAGAGCGTGGCCGGGCCCATCCATGGGTTCGCGACCGTCGCGAAGCCGCTGGTGTGGCTCACGAGCGCGAGCGCGAACGGCCTCGCGCACCTGCTGCACATCAAGAGCGCGGACGACCGCCAAGACGTCTCCGAGGACGAGATCCGCTACATGGTGACGGACTCCGACGAGCTGTCCGACCAGGAGAAGTCCATGATCCACGACGTGATCGACCTGGGCGACGCCATCGCCCGCGAGGTCATGGTGCCGCGCGTGGACATGACGCTCATGCCGGACACGGCGACCCTGGGCGACACGCTGGAGGTCATGCGCCGGACCGGCTACTCGCGCCTGCCCATCTACCACCGCTCCGTCGACCGCGTGGTGGGCATCGCGCACATCAAGGACATCATCGGCCCGATCCTTAACGGCAAGAAGGACGAGCCCGTGTCGCGGCACATGCGCGAGGCGGACTACGTGCCAGACACCAAGGACATCATCCCGCTCCTCTCCGAGATGCAGAGCTCGCACGACCAGATGGTCATCGTGGTGGACGAGTACGGCGGCACGGCCGGCATCATCACGATCGAGGACATCGTGGAGGAGGTCGTGGGCGAGATCGAGGACGAGTTCGATCCCGACAACAAGTACCTGACGCAGCTATCCGACAGGGAGTGGCTTGTGGACGGCAGGTTCTCCATCGACGATGCCATCGAGCTTGGCTGGCCAATCGAGGACAACGACGAGTACGAGACGATTGCCGGCTTTGTGCTGGAGCTCGCGGACAAGCTGCCGCGCCCCGGCGACGTGTTCCAGAAGGACGGCTACACCTTCCGCGTGCAGTCCATGCGCGGCCGCAGGCTGTCCATGCTGCGCGTGACGGCGCCCGAGCCTCCCGCGCCAGAGGCGCCCGCGGCGGACGACGACGCCCAGCAGGACGAGAGGGACAAGCCCAAGGACAAGTCCGGCGACACGCCGATGGACCGCATCAAGGACCGGGTCCGCCCCAAGGACAAGGGCGATGCAAAGTCCAAGGAGAAGGACGCGGACGACGCGACCGAGGGCGAGTCCTAGGCAAGGCGCTCCATCTGGTATCGCTACAATGGAGGCGCACACGAGTGACTGAGGCGGAGGGGCTTTTCGCATGGCACAGCTCATAGACATCCAGCGCGTAGAGATTGGGCCGCAGAACCTTACCGCACGCGTGCGCGTGGCGGACGACGCCCCGCTCATGACGAGCGAGGACCTGCAGGGCACCACGCGCGTGTACCGCCTGATGCCGCACATAATCGAGCACACCTGCCTGGGCGACGCGGGCGACACCTTCAAGGCGTGCATGGGCAACACGGAGCTCGCGCACCTGCTGGAGCACGTGACTGTGGAGCTGCTGGCCCAGACCGACATGGCCGGCGACATCACCTCCGGCCGCACCTACCCGCTGGAGGGCGACGACCGCGCCTTTGACGTGGAGATATCCTGCAAGGATGACGTGCTGACCGTGGCCGCGCTATCGAGCGCCGCGTGGATTCTGGACTGGGCCTACAGCGGCGGCGGGGACCCCGTGCCCGATATTGACGCCATCGTGTCTGGCCTCAAGAACCTGGTGGCCTCGCTGGGCGACGAGCCCGCGACGGACTACGTGCAGAAGGTCCGCGGCGAGCTGCAGGAGGACG
>ERZ791908.1761-NODE-1761-length-11477-cov-26.054544_pt1 | contig 11477 bp, 8 predicted proteins | sample MGYA00510144_ERZ791908 | MGnify/ENA primary metagenome ERZ791908 (study PRJEB30046, sample SAMN00792105) | human gut metagenome | study: EMG produced TPA metagenomics assembly of the A metagenome-wide association study of gut microbiota in type 2...
AATCATGCCGTGTGAAATCGCTCCCAATCCATGAAATGGATATGGGAGTAGCAAGTGACGTGAACGTATATACGTTCACTCGATTCGCACCGCGAATCGGCTTGCTCGGGAGACCCAGACCCCATGGTCGAGCAAGCTCTCCAGACCGCTTCGCGGCATCACGGACGTGCCGTCCGCACACCTCCACGGGAGGTGCGAAATGAGCTGGGCGAACAAGCGCCGACGCACCGTGCAGAAGCTCGTCACGTTCACTCCCGACGAGTGGGAACGCGTCAATTCGCTGCACAAAAAGGTGAACAAGTACACGACAAGATACCGTTCGTTCACCGTGTTCGCACGCAAAATGCTGACCGATGGCGAGATCCGCGTCACCGAGATCAGGCCGCTGACAGACCCCGAGCCGCTCGCCAGAGAGATCGGCCGCATCGGCGTGAACGTCAACCAGATCGCCCACTGGGCCAACGCGAACGAGCACATCACCGCCGAGCAGGTGGCCGAGCTCCGCGCGTCGTTCGGCCGCATCGAGCGTCTGCTCGGCGACCTGTTCGCCAACAAACGCACCGCCGGGAAGGACGTGTGAGCATGGCCGTGGTCAAGCTCGGCAAGCCCGTGAAATCGAATCTCGGCGGCCCCAACGGGGCGATGGCGTACATCATCGACCCCGCCAAGACCGACGGCGGAAGACTGGTCAGCTCCAACTACGAGCGGACCGGAACGGACTACGACGCGCTGGCTGATCCAATGCTCGAAGACAACGAGAACTCACCCAAAGGCATCCAAAAGAACAGCCGTCTGGCGTACCACATCAAGCTGAGCTTCAGTCCCGATGACCCCGTGACGCCCGAGCGGGTGCACGAACTCGGTGTGGAGTTTGCGCACCGCATCACCAGTGATGAATACAAGTTCGTGGTCGCCACACACACCGACCGCCACCACCTGCACGACCACATCATGGTGTGCGCCGCCTCCCGATACGGGAAGCATCTGAAGGCGGAACTACCCAAGGACATCATCGAACAGTGGCGCGTCATCGCCAACGAGATCAGCGAGAGGGAGGGGCTAAGCGTCATCTTCAACCCCGCCACCGAGCGGGTCGCACGCAAAATGCGCGGCGCCGAAACCACGCCGAACGAAGACCCGACGACACAGGCACGCGACCCCAAACATGTCGAAGAGACTTCCGAACCGGGCACGGCGGCGACGGCGCGAACGACGCGACGGGCCGAAAACGAGGAGCCGATGGAGCGTCGCTACGGCATGTCGATGGAGGAGATCTACGCGTCCGCGAAGGGCCTGGGCGTCAAGGACCAGCTCCGCATGCTGATCGACCTGACCCTGGCCGGCGCGGAGAACTTCGAGGACTGGAGGAACATGCTCGACGTGCAGGGCGTGGACGTGACGGTCCGAGGACAGCACTTCACGCTCACCATGAAGGACACCGGCTTCAAGGTCCGAGACACGAAACTCGGCTCGGCGTACGACATGACGAACATCATGGCCGGACTGCAAAGCACGCCCGTCATCCCCATCACGTTCAACCGTCGGCTCGTCGCCAAACAGACCAGGAAGACGGTCACCGTGTGGCTGCCCGGCACCCACCGGAAGAAAAAGATCACGTTCGACGCGAAGCGTCTCGTGGACGACGGCGGATCCACGCTGCGCGCGTTCCTGCCCCTCCACCGCGACCAGATCATCCTCGACCCGTCCAACCGGTACGCCGGCAAGACCACCACCCACGGCCTCTACCAGTGGTTCGGCGAGCCCGCGAGCCGACTCGAACCACTGGCCTCGCCCGAACGGCTGCCCCTGCGCTACGGGGTAAGCCCCGCCCAGCAGCGCTACTACCAGGCACAGGCGCGACGCCTCGACCGGCTCGCCGGCGAGGCGAAGGCGCTGAACGCGGCGATCCGCTGGACCAGGCTCGCGGGCGGCGACAGCGCCAAGGGACTCAAGCTGCTGCGCGGAAAGGTCCGCGAATCGCACGACGAACTCCAGGCCGCCGTCATCGCGTTGCATGACGCGATCCAACAGGGAGACCCCGACCTCGTGGCCGAGACGCGCGGCGAGATGGAACGTCGCGAGGCCCTGTGCGACCGGTACGAGGGCGAGCTGGCCGCCATCGAACGGGAGATCCACACGACCCGCGACCGCGAGCAAACGGAGACCGAGCAGCGCGAACAGCATCAGCACAAGCGTGGACGGTCCATCTGAACCGTCCCAGGAAACACCAACCGACAACAGAAAGGAAACCACAATGCCAATCGAGGAACAGGCTGAGGAGAAGATCCAGAACGCCGTCCAGACCATCATCACCGGAGGCGCGAAGCTCATGCTCAGAATCCCCAAGGGCGTGGCCATGGCGCTGCTCCGTTCCGGCATGAAGCTCACCAAGACCGGCGTGCACGCCGCGGGCGAGGCCGTCAAGAACAAGATCGACAGCGGCGAGATGTCCGAGAAACGATTGCAAAGGAAGAAGGACGGCGACCTGCACGAGCTGCAACTCGACGACTCGACCATGCGCGAGGTACAGCACAGCCTCAAGACCGCCGGCATCGACTACCACCTCGAACGCACCGACCAAGGCCAGTTCATCCTGCACTTCGCCGGCAAGGACGAAGACCATGTCCGCCACGCAGTGCAACGCGCGTTCAAAGGCATGGGCCTGGACGTCACCGACGACGACTTCACCGTCGAGCAGACGGAACAGACCCGAAACGAGCCAGAACCCCCGGCGCGGGAGACCCCGGCCGAACCAGCCATGAAGCCCATGCCGACGCAGCGCATCGCCTGGGACTTCGTGGACCCGGAGGTCATGGAGATGGCCGCGAACAGCCTCGCCGCCCGGCATCCCGAACTCTCATGGGACAAGCTCATGGGCGACACAACATGCGACGAGCAGGCCGGCCGCGACTTCGCGGACCGGATCATCGGCAAGGCCGCCGCCGACCCGAGCCTGCGCGACGAGCTCGACGCCATCCTGCGCGACGACTACGGGCAGGGCGCGCAAACCCAGGAGCAGACACGCAGGCAGACGACCGAGCCGAACCGGGAGAAGCCGGCACCGGAGCCGGAAAGCGAACCGGAACCCGCGCCGGACGAAGCCCGGACACCGGCCACGCGACAGCAGACGCAGGCCAGGGCAGACAATCCCAGGCCGGCCGGCAAGGAGCGGAAACCGAAGCCGATCCGGTCGAAGAAGGCACTGCTCGAACGGTTCAAGACCCGGCTCAACGAGAACCTCACCGAACAGAAGAATCACATGCCACCCACCCAGAACAGGGACCGCACGCCCCGCAAGGGCCGCTGAAAGGAAACCACAATGAACCAGCAGGAACAGTCGACGAAACGCGCCGCGATCTTCCAGGACACCATCAACGGGACCAACGACCCGACCCCATGGCCCGTGACCATGTGGGCCTCGTCCGGCGACACGATATGGACGGCCGGCACTGCAAGGACGGCCGGCGAGGACTCGGTGGGCATGATCTACGATCCCGGCGACACCATCGTGCACCGGAACACAATCGCCGGCGACGTGACCCGCGCCACCGAATCCTTCGCCATCAGACCGGCGGACGGGCAGAGCCCGATGGACGCGATGCTCGCGGGCATCGAACAATGGAACCACCGCCATCCCGACCGGTGGGACACCGTGGCCACGCCGGGCCAGTACCGCATGACGGATCCGACGACGGGCCGGCAGCTCCCTATGGGATGGAGCGCCAGCCTCGCCGCCGCCGCGTCCGCGGCGGGACGGCTCGACCCCGACCTGCTCCAGGCCAGCCTCATGCAGAACGCGGTCGAGCACGAGCCACGCCCCTGCGTGTTCTTCCTGGAGGACAACGGATACGACCTCATGGTCTTCTCCTGGCATCGAAACCAGCAGGGACTGTTCGACGCGATGAGCTTCAAGCACCTGCAATACGACGACCTGAGCATGCAGGTCACCACCATCAGCCACAGCGAGGACATGAGGGAATCCTTCCCCGCCAAGACCATGAGCGACGGCGAACTGCTCACCCAAAGCCGTGTCTACCGGGACGAATACCAGTACTGGCGCGAACGCGACGGCGGCCCCGTCGTCCAGGGCATGACCGGCCGCGTCATGCGCAGCGGACTGCTCAAACCGGGACTGGAGCAGAAGCCGCTGCTGAATCTGAACGACGGTCGACGCGCCCCGGACTGGGACGAGTTCACCGACCAGGCCGCCATATCCATCCTCCAGGGCCAACCCATCTCGCCGACGCCCGCGCTCCCCCAGCAGGAGCAGCCGGAGCGGGACACCGACCCCACAGCCGTGACACAGACGCCGGCCCGGACGGCCGCGGCGACGAAGCAGGTCTGGCCGAACGCGTGGGTGGCGAACAGGCTCGCGCACACCTATATATTGCATGCGAAGGACGGACGCGACTGGCCGAAGATGATCGTCGGACTCCCCCGCGGCACCGCCATCGATGGCAAGGACCTGACCGGCTGGGCGACCGACATGTTCATGAGCGCGAAGAACCAGAGGCAGAAGAACGAGGGACGGGCCGTCAACATCAGGTTCAGACCCGGTACCCCGGTCGAGCTGTTCACCGGCCGCGGAGCGGAACGCCGCACCATGCAGGTCGACCCGCAGACGCTCGTCCAGGCGGTCATCGACGCGCAGAAACGCAACCGCGACGCCGAGAAGACGCTCGACACGGCATCGGTGGAGCTCGTCTCGAAGACCGTGGAGGAATCCTGGCCGCAGATCGAACGCATGCAGGGCCGGTTCACGGAATACCAGCGTGCCGGTACGTACAAGCCGTCCGTCGCAATGAAATGGGCGCGCAGACTCGTCGACCGGACCGCCGGAGAGGACGAGGGACGGTGGACCAACCGCCAACGCCGCCAGGCCGCCAGACTGCTCATCCAGGAACTCACCGGCACGCAGGATCCGACGCAGGCCAGAAGCAAAACAACGGATCGTCCGACCGTCGAACAGTACGTGCCGGAAGGCGGCAAAACGCCCGACGCCATAGGCGATGAGACACCCGCGCCGCCACGGAAAACAGAGACGGACATGGCGACGAAACAGCGGCAAGGCCCCATCGTTCCCGCCTCGCAATCCCCGGCCGCCGGTCCGGAACGACGGCACACGGACCTGAAGTCAACGCTCGACCGGTTCCGCACCAGGCTCAAGAAGAACCTCGACGGACTCAACGCAGACCCGCCCACCGCCGGCACCGATCGTAACCGCGGGCAGCGGAAAACCTTATAAGAAAGGAGAGAACCATGGTGAGAAAACGCCTATACGCGAAGCAGACCGCCTCGGTCGAATACGAGCAGATCGACCTGTTCAGCCTTCTCGAGGAGGAGCAGCGACTGTTTTGCTTCAATGTTTGTTCGACAGGTTCGGCAGTGTTTTTCCGTAGTGTGGGCTGATGGTTTTCCCCGGTGTCGTCATCGTTTCCCGGTGATGTGATAGGCATCGGTGCCGCCGCCTGTATATTCCCGAGTTGCCAATCGGTTTTGATTCGGCCGGTTGCCGCCGGCCGGCGCTCGGGAAGGAAAGGAACATGGCGATACCGATGCCCATTGTGCAAGATATCAGGAGACTCGACCGGCAGGGAATGTCGCGCGCGCAGATAGCGCGGCGTCTTCACGTGGATCGCGGGACGGTCGCGAAGTACGCGGATATGGAGGATTGCTCGCCCAAGCCGAAGGCGGATCGCAGGTACGGGTCGAAGATCGACCCGTACGCGCATCTGGTGGACGAGTGGCTGGAGGCCGATCGTCTGCTGCCCAGGAAGCAGCGGCACACGATCAGGCGCGTGCACGACCGTCTGCTGGCGGAGACGGATTACGACGGCGAGTATTCGACCACGATGCGTTACGTGCACCGGTGGCGCGAGGCGAACCGCGGCATGCCGGATCGCGAGGGGTACGTGCGGCTCGAGTGGGCGGCGGGCAGCATGCAGGTCGATTTCGGCGTGGCCCGGGCCCGGATCGCGGGCGAGATGGCGGACGTGCATTGCCTGGTGGTCTCGTTGCCGTATTCGAACATGCGGTTGTGCGTGGCGTTGCCGGGCGAGAACGCGGAGTGTCTGTGCCATGGCCTGATGCTCGTGTTCGAGCATATCGGGGGTGTTCCTCCCGTGATCGTGATGGACAACGCGACCGGTGCCGGCCGGCGCAACGCGAAGGGCGAGGTCGCGTTGACCGGGGTGTTCTCCGCGTTCGTGGCGCATTACCGGCTCGAGGTCCGGTTCTGCAACCCGTATTCGGGCAACGAGAAGGGCAGCGTGGAGAACGCGGTCGGGTTTTTGCGGCGCAATCTCATGGTGCCGCCCATGCGCGCGGAATCGTACGGGCAGTTGAGCCGTCTCCTGCTGGAGCGGTGCGACGGGCTCGCCAGGGACTCGTATTGCCCGAGGTTGCTGGACGTGCCCGTGGCCGAGGTGTTCGACGAGGAGAGGGCCGCGTTGATGCCGTTGCCGTCCACGGCGTTCGACCCGGTTCGCTGGGAAAGCCGGACGGCCGACAAGTACGGGCTGGTCGACATCGACTCGAACCGGTACCTCGCCGGCCCCGATTCGGCGCGTTCCAGGGTATTGGCCGCGATCCGGTGGGACACGGTCACGCTCACCTCGCCCGCCACCGGCGAGCTCTTCGCGGAGTATCCCAGACAGTACGGACGGTCGCGCAATGTGGAGGATCCCGCGCTCGTGCTTCCCCGGCTCGCGGTCAAACCCCGCGCGTGGCGGGAAAGCTCGATCCGCCCGGACGTGCCCGACGATATACGCGCGTGGCTTGATTCCATGGACGAAAAGACGTTGAGGGAGAGCCTCAAAGCGATCGGGGACGCGTGCCGGGCGGCCGGGTTCGATCCCGCGATGCAGGCGTGCGGCGAGATCCTGCGCTCGAACAGGGACATGGGCCTGCACGCGGACTCGCTCACCCCGATCGCGTTGCGCATGCGCGACGGCGAGTGGGAATACCCCGGCGGGATCGAGGAGCCCGACCTGAGCGGCTACGACCGGTTCATCACCGGCACGGACGACGGAGGGGAAGAACGGTGAGCGTCAGACCCGATCCGGTGATCCCGGAGACCCGCCGCCGTCGCGCGTCCACGACCGAGAAAAGCGAACGCATCCTGAAGATGAGCCGCAGCCTGACCCTGACACGCAGCGTGCTCGCCGGCACGCTCGCCGAGGCCACGCCCAACCAGCTCGACTTCATCGAACGATGGTTCACGGCCGAACTCGACTCGCGCGAGCGATCCAAACGCCTGCGCCTGCTCAAACAGGCCGGCTTCCCCGCCGACAAGACCCTCGACGGCTATGACTGGACCAACCTGAAGATGCCCGCCGACTGGGGGCGCGCGCAGCTCGAGAACCTCGACTTCGTCGCCGGATGCGAGGACCTCGTGCTCTACGGGCCCGTCGGCACCGGCAAGAGCCACCTGGCCATCGCGATCGGACGGCTCGCCTGCGAGCGGGGCGTCCCGGTGCGCTTCTTCACCGCGACCGGACTGCTCATGCGTCTGCGCCGCGCCCAGCAGGAGAACCGGCTCGACCGGGAACTCGCGAGCATCGGCAAGGCCCGACTTCTCATCATCGACGAGTTCGGCTACCTGCCCATAGACGAGGAGGGCAGCAGGCTCCTCTTCCAGATCATTTCCGATTCCTACGAGACAAGGAGCATCATCTACACCACCAACATCGAATTCAGCGGATGGGGACGCGTGCTCGGCGACAAGAACATGGCCGCCGCCCTCATCGACCGCACCGTCCACCACGGACGGCTCATCAGATTCGAGGGCCGCTCCTACCGAAGCGAACACGCCCTCATGACCAAATAACCAACACAACGCAGACAGGCAGCGGCCGATACCGCACACCCTGCGGAAAACCCGCTGCCTACACTGCGGAAAAACACCGCTCACAAAGCGGACGCCAACTTGCTAAAACACAAGCAGCGACAGGTCGACAGGACGGCGGAACAGGTGCGCGGATACGAGATAACGGTGGGCCACGCCGCGGTGCAACGACTCCGCGCACGCGGCGCGGACGACGAGACGATAGCCGCCGTGGCGGCCGAATACCGGGAGAACCGGCTCCGTGGACTCGGCCGACGGGACGCGCGGATCGCCGCCGAGAACAAGCTCGGCGTCGGTGCCGCCACGCCCGGCGAAACCACGCCGCAACCTGTGGTAAAACGTTTCACACAATCCTCCGGCACGGAAAACAACACTGAAGAAAGGAACGACGATGGACGAGATGACATGGACCGACCCGCAGCTCAAGGCGCGCTACGAGGAGAACAGCAGGAAGCTGGAACGCCTGAAGGAGACGCTGCCGAACCTGTATTCCGAGGACGCACTGCCGTACAAGGTGTTCACGACGAACAGCGTCCACGGCATCCAGCGGATGCGTCTCATCTGGCTCAAGGAGCACCATCCCCAGCGGTTCAGGGAGATGATGATGGCCAACGTGCTCGAGGAGCATCTGCGGGACATCGAGAGGCGGACGAGGGAACGCCAGGCGCAGATCATGGACCAGCTGATGGAGTCCAGGCACCTGCTCAACCGGACGGACTGCCTGAAGGCGGCACCCCAGATGACCGACCTGGACCGGCTCAACGGGATGAACGAGGCGCAAGCGGAGTCGATGAGCATGGCGATCCACGAGATCGTGGAAAGCTTCTAGCATCCCTCGACTCGCAACGCGCGCGTTCGCCCCGCGAACGCGCCGAAGCGAACATCGCCGCCATTCGGACACTCAAGACGCTCGATGGGAACGGCGACGAGCCTCTCTCCGCGGAGCAGACGGACACGCTGCGCGGATACTCGGGATGGGGCGGATGCGCGGACGCATTCTCCGACAAGCCCGAATGGGCCGACCTGAACGCCGAGATCCGCGAACTGCTCGACGACGATGAGTACACGCAGGCGCGCGCCTCCACACTGACCGCCTACTACACGCCCGGACCAGTGGTCAAGGCCATGTGGGACGCGCTCGACATCGGGTCCGCGCCCATCCAGGTGCTGGAACCCGGGTGCGGCACCGGCAATTTCATGGCCGGCATCCCCGAAAACATCAAAGCGAACGTGTCGGGCGTGGAACTCGATCCGATCAGCGCGCGCATCGCGGCCGCACTGAACCCGGACGCCACGATCCTCAACGCGGACCTCGCGGACTGCACCATCCATCCGGGATTCGACCTGACCATCGGCAACGTGCCCTATTCGGGCGACATCAGCCTCGACTACCGGACCACGGACGGCGGCACATCCCGCCTCCCCCTGCACGACTACTTCATCGAACGCTCGGTGGACGCGCTGCGCCCCGGCGGCGTCGCGATGCTGCTGACCAGCAGGTACACGCTCGACAAACGCTCCGAGACCATGCGCGCCGACCTCGCGAGAAAAGCCGAGCTCGTCGGCGTGGTGCGTCTGCCGTCCTCGACGTTCGCCCGCCAGGCCGGCACCGAGGCCGTCACCGACGTGCTCGTGCTGCGCAGACGCGAACGGACGCTCGACCATACGCCCGACGAGGCATGGATCCACTCCACGCCGATCGCCGTGCCCGGCTACCAGGACGTGACCGTCAACGTCAACCAGGCGGTCGCCAACGACATGCCCACGCACGCGGTGGGCGACATCAGACCGGTGATCGGACGGTTCGGCGGCGACTTCGACGTCGTCTTCCAGGGTGACGCGGAACAGGTCGGCGAACGACTCCAAGAACTGCTCTCCACACAGATCACCCACGGCCCGGCGCTGTCGCTGGGCGAGGCGGAACCGGCCGGACGGGCGGAGATCACGGTCCGGCCGGACCATGTGGCACCGTTCGAATACTCCGTCGACCAGCGCGGAGTGGTCTGGTACGGCGACGGCACCACCGTCACCGAGATAGCCCACGGCCAGGGCGACGAGGCGCGACGCCTGCGCGGCATGATCCGCCTGCGAGACCTGGCGCGCGAGCTCCAACGGCTCGAACTCGACCCCGCCCGCGTAGACGACCCGGACGTGGAAGCCAAGCGCGCCGAACTCGACCGGGCATACGACCGGTTCACGAGCGAGTTCGGACGACTGTGCGACCGCGCCAACCAACGCGCCTACAGCGGCGAGGAATCCGGCTGCCATCTCGTCATGGCGTTGGAGGAGACCGACGAAAAGGGAAGGTTCGCCGGCAAGGCGAAATGCCTCTCGCAACGGACCATCAGCCCGGTGCCGCCCATGCCCGACCATGCCGACAGCCTGGACGACGCGCTGGACATCAGTCTCGACCGCGCCGGCGGGGTCGACCTGGAACTCATCGCGCGCCTGGCCGACACCACCGTCGAGGAGGCCGAGACCGGTCTGGGCGACCGCATCATCCGTGACCCGGACACCGGCGAGGTCATGCCCGCCGAGGACTACCTCGCCGGAGACGTGGGGACGAAGCTCGACCACGTCACGGCCATGGCCGAACACCTCAGACGCCGGGCGGCACGCGAGGCCATGACGGAGTTCGCGGCATCCACCTACGCGACATCGGAGGACATGCCCGCCATAGAGCAGGCACGCGAATGGATCGACACCGCGGGAACGGACGTGTGGCGCAGCCTCACGGACCCGTACGCCGCCGAATCCTACAGGGATCCGACGCCGGTCATCGAACGCATCAACGACGGACGGCACGGATGGACCATGGGCTGGAACCGCAACCCGGAACTCGTCCTCGCCCTCGTCTGGCGGGCGGTGGAGGAACTGCCCGAGCGCCACTCACGCGTCACCCTCGAACGATCCGACACCGGAGAGCGGAAGCCGTGGCACGCGCCGGCATGGCACCGATCGCACGGCACCAGCCCACTGTGGGACGCATTGTGCTGGACATGGCGCGACGGCGACGCGCCACAGCACTACGCGCCGATCCTCGCCGACCGGCGCATGCCCGTCAGGGACCTCGCCCTGTTCGTCCACAAGATCGCCCACACCGACCGGCTCGAAACCGCCGACAAGACCGCGATCCTCTCCAACCTGTTCGAGAGCTATTCGGCCCACGACAAGCATGGCAGCACGATATGGACGGACACGACCATCGGCGCGATGGCACGCCGTCTCATGCCCGGTACCGACGACCCCACGCGGCTCGCCGAACGGCTCGCCACCGACATGTCGGTCAGCGAATGGATCTGGGGCATCGCCCGCGACCTGCCCGACCTGCGCCAGGGAGCGGCACACGACGCCTACGGCGCGCCGCCACGTGCCATCGACGCGCGCCCCGACGACTACCAGGCGTTCCGCGCACGCCGCGAGGAACAGCTCGGACAATGGCGGGAGCAGCCGGAGCACGCCGAGGCCGCGCGCGCCGACCAGACGGACGCGGAACGGCTCGAACACGTGGCCGATCTGCTGGAACGCGTACAGCCCACCCCGCTGGAGACCGAGCAGATCAAGGCGCCGCTGGGGGCCCCGTGGATCCCCGCCAGGGACGTCCACGACTTCATGATGGAGACGTTCAACG
>ERZ791908.1770-NODE-1770-length-11435-cov-3.596661_pt1 | contig 11435 bp, 6 predicted proteins | sample MGYA00510144_ERZ791908 | MGnify/ENA primary metagenome ERZ791908 (study PRJEB30046, sample SAMN00792105) | human gut metagenome | study: EMG produced TPA metagenomics assembly of the A metagenome-wide association study of gut microbiota in type 2...
GGCCATCCGGCCGGGGGGCTTTTGCTGTGCCGACAACGATTTGCGAACAAAAATCCAGCAATCCGAACATCTGTCACTATACGGGCAGGGGGCGGCGGGGGTATGATAGGAGCAGAAGTGCCCCGTCAGTCGGTGCCTGAGAACTGGCGGCGGTAGGCCTGGGGCGTAAAGCCGGTCTGGCGGCGGAAGACGCGGAAAAAGTAGTTGTAGTCCGCAATGCCGATCTGCTGGCAGATCTGGTTGTTGGTCAGCCGGGTGGTGGTCAGCAGGCGGATGGCGCGCTGGATGCGCAGCCGGCGGACCGACTCGTTGATGCCGCAGCCGTAGGTTTCCTTGGAGAGCTGGTACAGCGCGGTGCGGCCCATGCCGAGCGCCGCGCAGATGCGGTCGCTGGACAGATCCTCGGCCAGGTGATCGGCCAGAAAGCGGTTGAGTGTCTCGGCCGGGCTGCCCGGCACAAGGCGGGCCATGTGGACCTGACACAGCGCCCGGGCCGAGAGGGCGAGCAGGTCGCACGCCGCCCGCAGCCGCTGGTACGGGGTGCGGGGAAGCTGGCGGTAGGCCCGGTAGAGTTCCTCCTGACGAATCGGATACCCGGCGCAGAGCTGCCAGGCGCGCTGCCATTCGGCCTGTTCGTCGGCGCCCTGCACGATATGGCTGAGCAGCAGATACCCCACGACCACACCGTCGATCTGGATGGGCGTGATGGCCTCGATGAGGCCGGCGTGGCAGGGATAGATCCAGGTGGTCTTTTCCTGCCGGGCCTGGCGGCAGGCTTTCTGGTCGCACAGGCGGCAGCCCATCTCGCCCTGGGGGGTGGCGCGCACCAGACGGCAGTAGTCCGGCAGCTGCTGCGGGTAGGACAGAATGTCCATCCCCCACTCGTCAAAGACGACGGTGCGCAGACCGGTCAGCTCATAAAAATCCCGCAGCAGCACCAGCAGCTCCCCTTTGTCAAAGACCGCACGCACGAATCATTCCCCCTTTTTCCTGTATTGTAAACGGCCCCTGCGGCCGTGTCAATTCCCATTTCCGACAGGCGGTGATCCTATGCAGAAACTTGAACAAAAATCCACTTCTCTGGGCCTGGAACTCGGTTCGACCCGCATCAAGGCGGTGCTGGCCGGGCCGGACGGCACCGTGCTGGCGTCCGGCGCCCACGACTGGCAGAACCGTTTTGAAGGCGGGTACTGGACCTACCATCTCGACGAGGTCTGGACCGGCGTACAGCACGCCTTCCGCGATCTGGCCCGCAACTATGAAGCGGCCTTCGGCGAACCGCTGCGGACGGTGGGCGCCCTGGGGGTCTCGGCGATGATGCACGGTTACCTGCCCTTTGACCGGCAGGGCCGTCCGCTGACCGCCTTCCGCACCTGGCGCAACACAACGACCCGGGCCGCGGCCGAGGCACTGACCGAGCGGTTCCGGTTCAACATTCCGCAGCGGTGGACGGTGGCGCACTTTTACCAGGCCATCCTCAACGGGGAGGACCATGTCCGGCAGGTGGACTTCCTGACGACGCTGGCGGGCTATCTGCACTGGCAGCTCACGGGGCAGAAGGTCCTGGGCATCGGGGATGCGTCGGGCGTCTTTCCGATTGACAGCCGTACCTGCGACTACGATGCCGGGATGCTGGCCTCCTTTGACGAGCTGCTGGCCGGGGCGGGGCTGCACTGCCATCTGCGGGACCTGCTGCCCCGGGTACTCTGCGCCGGTCAGGACGCCGGCACCCTGACCGAGGCGGGGGCGCGGCTGCTGGACCCGACGGGCACGCTGGGCGCCGGCATACCGCTCTGCCCGCCGGAGGGAGATGCCGGCACCGGCATGGCCGCCACCGACAGTGTGGCCGTGCGGACCGGCAACGTCAGCGCCGGCACCAGCGTCTTTGCCATGGTGGTGCTGGAAAAGCCGCTGGCAAAGGTACACCCCGAGATTGATCTGGTCACGACGCCGGACGGGCGGCCGGTGGCCATGGTCCACTGCAACACCTGCACCTCCGATCTGGACGACTGGGTCAGGCTGCTGGGCGAGATGGCGGCGGCCGCCGGGGCGACGCTGAGCCGGAATGAGCTGTACACCCTGTTTTACCGCAAGGCCCTCGAAGGGGACCCCGACTGCGGCGGGCTGGTGAATTTCAACTGTTTTTCGGGCGAGCCGGTGACCGGATTGCCGGACGGACGGCCGCTCCTGGTGCGCCGCCCCGATGCCCGGTTCACGCTGGCCAACTTTGCCCGCGTCCAGCTGTACGCCTGTCTGGCCACACTGAAATACGGGCTGGACATCCTGTTCGAGGAGGAACAGGTCACGGCGGATCATCTGCTGGGCCACGGCGGGCTGTTCAAGGTCCCGGTGGTGGGCCAGAAACTGCTGGCCGGAGCGCTGGGCGTGCCGGTCTCGGTGATGCAGACCGCCGGGGAGGGTGGTCCGTGGGGCATGGCGCTGCTGGCGGGCTACCGGCTGCACCGGGCGGAAGGCGAAACGCTGGAACAGTATCTGCACCGCCGCATCTTTGCGGGGGCCGTCGGCAGCACCGTGCAGCCCGATGCCCGGGACAGCCGCGGATTTGCCGCGTTTATGAAACAATACATCCGCTGTCTGGCGGTGGAACGCGCCGCCATCGACGCACTGCCGTGACAAGGAGGTTTTGACAATGCGTATGCAGGAATATGAATTCTGGTTTGTGGTGGGCAGTCAGTTTCTGTACGGACCCGAGGTGCTGGAGACCGTGGCCCGCCGTGCCGCCGAGATGGCGGATCTGCTGAACGCCTCGGGCAATCTGCCCTGCAGGATGGTCTACAAGGTCACGGCCAAGACCAACCAGGAGATTGCCGACGTGGTGCGCGAGGCCAACTACGACCCCCGCTGTGCGGGCATCATCACCTGGTGCCACACCTTCAGTCCCAGCAAGATGTGGATCAACGGCTTTGTGAATCTGCAGAAGCCCTACTGCCATTTTGCCACCCAATACAACCGCGAGATCCCCAACGAGGAGATCGACATGGATTTCATGAACCTGAACCAGGCCGCCCACGGCGACCGGGAGCACGGGTTCCTGGCGGCCCGGCTGCGGATGCCGCGCAAGATCATCGCCGGGTACTGGCAGGATGAGGAAGTCCAGAAGCGTCTGGGCCGCTGGATGCGCGCCGCCGTCGGCGTGGCGGTCTCCCGCCAGCTGAAGGTCATGCGGTTCGGCGACAACATGCGCGAAGTGGCCGTGACCGAGGGCGACAAGGTGGAGGTCCAGGCCAGGCTGGGCTGGCAGGTCAACACCTGGGCCGTGGGCGACCTGGTCCAGGTGATGAACGAGGTCACCGACGCCGAGATTGACGCCCTGATGGAAGTCTACCGCGCCAGCTACGACTTTGCGACGGATGACATCGGTGCCATCCGCTACCAGGCCCGCGAGGAGATCGCGATCAAGAAGATGCTGGATGCCGAAGGATGCCAGGCGTTCTCCAACACCTTCCAGGACCTGTACGGCATGGAGCAGCTGCCGGGTCTGGCCAGCCAGCACCTGATGGCGCAGGGCTACGGCTACGGCGGCGAGGGCGACTGGAAGGTGGCCGCGATGACCGCCATCCTCAAAGCGATGGGCGAGGGCGGCAACGGCTGTTCCCTCTTCATGGAGGATTACACCTACAACCTGGTGCCCGGCGCCGAGTACAGCCTGGGCGCGCATATGCTGGAGGTCTGCCCCTGCTGCGCGGCCCAGCGGCCCCGCATCGAGACCCACCCCCTCGGCATCGGCATGAACGAGAAGGACCCCGCCCGGCTGGTCTTTGAGGGCAAGGCAGGCAAGGCCATCGTCGTGAGCCTGATCGACATGGGCGGCCGGCTGCGGCTGATCTGCCAGGACATCGAGTGTGTCAAGCCGATTCTGCCGATGCCCAACCTGCCGGTGGCCCGCGTGATGTGGAAGGCCCTGCCCAGCCTGACGACCGGCGTGGAGTGCTGGATCACGGCGGGCGGTGCGCACCACACGGTGCTGAGCTACGACGTGACCGCCGAACAGATGCACGACTGGGCCAACATGATGGACATTGAGTTTGTGCACATCGGCAAGGACACCACCCCGGAAGCGCTGGAGCATGACCTGTTCCTGGCCGACCTGGCCTGGAAGCTCCGGTAACCGGCCCGACATTTTCACTGTTTCTTCCCCTATTGCAAAAACCGCCCGGCTGCACGGAATGTGCGGTCAGGCGGTTTTTGCTGTCAGGGGTCCATGAACACGGCATCGGAGGGCGGCGTCATGACCAGATAACACTGCCGGCCGTACAGCAGCGAGGCGGGCACCCGCCACGGCTCGCCGTTGTAGAAATTGTCCGCCGCCAGCGCCCCGTCGGCATAGATCTGCGCGACATCGCAGCGCTGCGGGAAGCGCAGGAACCCTTCGCTGCCCGAGACCTCCAGTCGGTACCAATGGCGGGGCACCCGGCCGCCGAGGCAGAGTTCCTCCTCATACGGCGGCGCAAACGGTTCCGGGCAGGGGGTCATGGTGAGCTGCGCCGGGGTGAAGGAGCGCGTTTCCTCCCGCGGGACAAAGTGGTCGTCCTGCCACAGCAGGTACCGGAAACTCCCGGGCTGCACGGCGCGGATGGTGCCGTCCTCCTCGTAGAGGTCGCACCCCTGCCCGAGGACGATGCGCTGGCCGAGCCGCCGCAGCCAGAGCGCCTGCCCGAGCGGGAGGGTGACCAGCCGGACCGGACCCGCCGTCTGCACCGCGATTCCCTGCCCGGCCGTGACCAGCGTGCCGTCCGCGAACCGGTACCGGGCCGGGATGCCGGGGATGGCCGCAAAGAACCAGGTATCGCCGGACCGGCAGATCGGCTGGGCGGTGGCCCAGCGCAGCGTCCGGCCGCCCAGCGAGAGCCCGAACGGGAAGAGGAAGGCCAGGTCCCCCGCCACCGTGATGGGCGGGAAACACACCGTGCCGGTATCCAGCACGACATCGGACACCGGGCAGAGCGCCGCGTGCCGCTGGTGATGGTTGACAAAGACGAAGCCGGCGGTTCCGTCCGTCCGCAGACAGCAGCGCAGTGTCTGCCGGTCCTCCGGCGTCGGATGGGTGAGGGAACTGACATATTCCATGCGGGCCAGTTCGCGGCCGAAGTCGGCGGCCAGCAGATGGAGCAGGTTGAGCCACCGGTACTGGGGGCGGGTTTCGCCGTACTGGCTCAGCGCCGTGGCAAAATCATAGTTGAGGATCGGGTAGTCGTTGGGGTAGCCGGTGGCGCGGGATTCCTGCAGGGTGGAGTCCCGGCCGATGGGGTTGGTGCCGCCGTGGTACATATAATATCCGATCAGGTTGTTGCCGCATCCCAGCTTGACGAGCGAGAGGGCGTAGGCGTCCATGCCGGAGATCCGCACCCGGCGGTGGTAGGTGGACTGCTGGCCCGCGCCGATCTCGCAGGTAGCGAAGGGGTAACGGTCATAGGGCAGCTGCCAGCCGTCCGGCGCGGCGGTGTGCAGCAGGTCGGCGCCCACCGCCGTGTCGTTGCGGGTGGGGTTGAACAGATACTGCGGCGAGAGGGGCAGCGGATCGCGGTGCTGGGTCCAGGGGGCGTCGGGATAGGCCGCAAAGACCGGCAGCACCTCCGCCGTCGGGATGCGCGCCCCGCTGACCGCGTTCCAGCCCGTGACAGTGTAGAGCGGCACCTCGAACCCTTCCTCCACCGCGATCCGTTTGAGCGCCGCGAGATGGTCGCTGTTGTCCACCAGCTCGTTTTCCAGCTGGATGCCGACAATCGGCCCGCCGTCGCGGTAGAGCAGGCCGCGGACCTGCCGGTAGATGCTGCGGTACCATGCCCGGACCAGCGCCAGATAGGCCGGGTGGTTCTGCCGCAGCGGGATGCCCTTGTGCAGCAGCCAGTCGGGGAATCCGCCGTTGCGGCATTCGCCGTGGGCCCAGGGGCCGATGCGCAGCACCACATCCAGCCCGGCCCTGCGGCAGCACAGCACGAACCGGCGCACGTCCAGCCGGCCGGAGAACCGCAGCTCCCCTTCCCGCTCCTCGTGGTGAATCCAGAACAGATAGGTGGAGACCATCGTGACGCCGCCCGCCTTCATCTTGCAGAGCTCGGTCTGCCACTGTGCGGGGTCGCAGCGGGAAAAATGGAACTCGCCCATGACGGGCAGCCAGGGCTGTCCGCCCCGGGTCAGGCAGAGACTGTTGACTTCGATCCGCTCCCCGCCGGGGTTGCTCCCGCCCAGATGCAGGTGTCCGTGCAGGATTTCGGATCTGTGATAGGGTTCAAATTCAACGTGCATCATAATTCTCCTTGTCGGGATCTTACCGGGGCGATACCCGGATCAGCCGGCGCAGCTCCTCCGGCGTGACGGCGGCCATGGGGGCGGCCGGTCCGTCGAGGTAGGCGGCCAGACATTCCAGCAGGTAGCGGCATTCGGGGAACTCAAGGTGCCCCGCAAGGTCCATGCCGCTGACGAGCAGCCGGCCTTTCCCGAGCCGGGCCTCCCACAGCAGGCCCAGGTTGTCCAGCCGGGTCACGCTGTCCAGCACCCGGACGACCGGCTCGATCGTGCGGGGCAGCCGGAAAGCCCGGCCGTGGGACTGGGTCCACCACTGCCAGTTTGAAGCGGTCCCGGTCGGATAGTCCTTGAGGGCCGGGTGTTCCGCCCGGATCAGCAGCCCCATCGTGCCTTCCTGCTCCGGGAAGGTGCCCACCGACCAGAAATCGGTGCTGAACTGGCAGCGCACCGACGCCGGGCATTCCGTGCCGTCGGCGGGCAGGTCGATCAGGGCACTGGCCCCCGCCTCGATCCGCCGCAGGTCTGCCTCGGTCAGGCGGCGCAGCACGGCGGGTGCGGCCTTGGCGCAGGGATAGCTCCACAGCGGATAGCGGCTGTTGAGGTCCCCGGCGGACAGTTCGAGCGTCAGGGCATGGGGACGCGCATCGCCGGGCATCTGCCACCGGATACGGCCCGCCTCCCGCAGGCCGCCCGCCGGCCATCCGGCCGGGGCGGCCAGCGTTCCCTGTCCGAGGATGGTCCGGCCTTCGGCAATCCGCCAGCAGAGCGGCCCCGCCAGCGTCTGCCGGCCGTAATTGGCCACCCGCAGATCCGCCGTGAACCACTCGCCGGCCTCGTAGGTATAGCGGTCAAAGCAGGCCAGCAGCACCACCGGCGCAAAGAAGGCCGCAAACCGCTCCGGTCTGGCAAAGTCGGCGGGTTTGGGGGCGAGGTGCGCGTCCATCATGCCGACGAGCGCCGTCCCCTGCCCCGGAAAATCCTGCAAGCCGAGCAGCGAGAGCCCGCTCATTCCGGGTGTGCGCAGCACGGCCTCGACCTCCTCGCGGTAGCACCGCAGCGCCAGCTCCCCGCTGGCCTGCACGCCCGCCTGCCAGTATGCCGCCGCCCCGGTCTGTTCGGCACGGCGGCGGATGGCCCGAAGATTTTCCGGGATGGTGATGCCCCGGAACCGGTCAATCTGGTCAAAATCCGGCCAGCTCTCGTACTGGCCCACCTCAAAGCCGAACACCGGCACCCCGCCGGTTTGGGCGGCGGCCTCCCGGTAATTCTGCCGGGTGCCGGGCCGGCACCGGTTCAGATGCCCGATCATCGGGGAGCTTGTGGCGCGGAGCATCCGGTCCCCATACGCCGCCGCGGTGTAGAAGTCGCTGACGCCGTCATATCCCTGTTCCCCGTACTGGCCGTTGGAGGACCCGGCATACCGTCTGGTGGGGTCCAGCTGCCGGGCCAGCCGGACCAGCTCTGCCATCCGGCGGTGTCCCTCCTCGCCGGTGCAGAGTTCGTTGCCCAGCGTGAGCATGACAAAGGAGGGGTGGTTGGCGTAGCAGAAGAGGATCTGCCGCAGTTCCGCCTCATAATATACGGCGCTGTGCGGGGTTTCCAGCGCGTTGGTGCAGTTCCAGTCGGACAGTTCGGGCTGGAGCAGCATTCCCAGTTCATCAGCCGCCGCAAAGGCCGCCTCGGGCGGGCACCAGGAATGGAACCGCAGACAGTTGACCCCGTAGGCCCGGTAGCGACCCAGAACCTCCCGCCAGGCCCCGGTCGTCATGGGCGGGTGGCCAGTCTCGGGAAAGACGCAGCAGTTGGCCTCCCCGCGCAGCAGAAACACCCGGCCGTTGAGGGTGAGCCGTCCCCCGTCCGCCCCGAAGGTCCGCAGGCCGAAGTCCGCCCGGGCGCGGGACACCGTCCTGCCGTCCAGCACGAGCGACGCCGTGATCTGCGTCAGGGCGCCGCAGGCTTCCTCCCACAGCGGGGCCTCGGGGGCAACCGGCAGATCCCGGCACCAGAGGGTGCAAAGCCCCTGCCGCAGCGATTCCGGCTGCCAGTCCCGCCGGAGCAGGCAGAACGGCCGGGCCAGGGCGGGGCCTTCCAGCACCAGTTCGCCGTCGCCGACCGCGTCCAGCGCCTGCCGGGGCACCGCCAGATCCACCGCCGCATCCAGCGTCCGGCCGTGGGGATAGACCCGCACCGACCGCACCCAGAAGTCCGCAACGCTGTGCACGCACAGCCGACCCAGAAGGCCGTTCCAGTTGGTCTGGGTCTCGTCGGTCGCCGCCGAGGCATGGACAATCTCCTCCCGCGGCCAGCCCGGATACCGGTTGTCCGAGAGCAGGCAGAGCCGCACCCGGCGCCCCGCCCAGCGGGTCAGCTCAAACAGGTAGGGGGTGCTCAGCGTCCCCTGCAGGGTGGGGACCGGCTGCCCGTCCACCGTAAGCCGGAGCTGCCGGGCGCGCTCGGCTTCCAGGATCAGCCGCCGGCCGGGGTGGTCGGGCAGCGTCACCTCTCTTGAAAAGACCGCCTCGCCCTCCCACCGGAACCGGCGGGTCAGCCGGCTTTCCAGGGCCGGGGTTTCGGGTTCGCCGAGGCCGTTTTCCTCCAGCGTGCCGGGCAGATGCACCGTGGCCGGCGCCCCGTCGCCCAGCCGCACTTCCCAGAGGCCCGAAAGATCCATCGTTGTCTGCATCGTCATTCTCCCCCACTGTACGGTTTTGGTTTTATTGTACCGTGGCGGTGCGCCGCCGCCAATGGCAAATCCTGAAAAAAGATGGACAATCTTGCTTTGTCCGCGGCAAAAAAAGAACCAACGGAAGGTTCCGTTGGTCAGGTTTCCTCGTCCCCGGGCGGGTCGGACCGGCCGAGGCCGTTCTGGTAGCTGCGCGGCGAGACCCCCATCACCTTCTTGAAGGCCCGCGAGAAATAGTAGGGGTCCCGGTAGCCGAGCTGCCGGGCGACCTCGTAGACATACTCCCCGCCGGAACGCAGCATCCGGCAGGCCTGCTTCATCTTGAGGCGGGTGAAGAAGTCCATCGGCGCATGGCCGGTGCACTGCCGGAACACCGCGCTGAGGGTGCTCGGGGAGGTGCCCATCGCGGCGGAGAGTTCCGCCAGCGTGAGTTCCCGGTCCAGGTGGCGGTACATATACCGCACGGCCCGGGTGACCTGCCGGTTCTGCCGGGCCGTGGTGCCGTCCTCCTGCCGGCGGGCGTAGGTTTCGCCCAGGATGAGCGCCAGCAGCTGGGAGAGGTAGATGAAATTGCCCAGCGTATAGTCCTGTTCCAGCGTGCGGAACAGCTGGTTGAAGAGGAATTCCATCCGGCGGACCGTCCCGGCCGACGAAAACCGGCAGACCTGCGGCCGGTCCAGCGGGTAATAGCCGCAGTCCTCGCCCTGGAAATGCACCCAGAGCAGGCTCCAGGGGTCCTCCTCGTCGGCCCAGTAGCGGTGCGGGCAGAGGCGGGGGATGCACAGCGCCTCGTTGTCCCGCAGCGGGAAGGTCCGGCCCTGCACCTCCACGACGCCGCGGCCGCTGGTACAGCACAAGAAGATGTATTCCTCAATGCCCTCGCTGCGCTCGCGGTAATGGTGGGCGGCATGGGGAAAGAAGCCGGCGTCCGTCAGATACAGACGGCGCACCAGCGGATGCCCGATATAGTCCGAGAAGGCTTCGGTGGGCAGGACGATGTAGGTCTCCCCCGCAAAGCCGTCGGGTTTTCGTTCAATCTGCAGTTCCATACGCACAGTATAGCGCCGCCGTGCAAGATTGTCCATCATTTTTGAGAATAAGCCATTTTTCCCGCCGGCCGTCCGCGGTACAATGGGAGCATCGGGGCGCGGCGGAAAGCCCGCCCTGCCAGGAAAGAGGGTTGCTGATGATGAACCACGCCGCAAAAATCTGGGAGGAGACCGTTCTTCTTCCGACCTATCCAGCCGCCGAGCCGGAAAAATATCCGCTTTTCATTGAAAAACGCGCCTACCAGGGCAGCACCGGCAAGGTCTATCCGCTGCCGGTGACCGAGAAGGTGTCGGATGTCTGCCGGGAGGTCGCCTACCATGCCGTCTGGCTGGAAAACGAGTATCTGCGCGTCATGGTCCTGCCCGAACTGGGCGGACGGATTCACCGCGCCCTCGACAAGACCAACGGCTATGATTTTGTCTATTACAACCACGTCGTCAAACCGGCGCTGGTGGGGCTGACCGGGCCATGGATTTCGGGCGGGATTGAATTCAACTGGCCGCAGCATCACCGCCCGACCACCTTCTCGCCGGTGGACTACCGCGTGGCCGAGCACGACGACGGCTCGGTGACCGTCTATGTCGGCGAGACCGACAAGATGTACGGCACCAAGGGGATGGCCGCAATCAGCCTGTACCCCGGCAAGGCGTATCTGGAAATCCGGGGCCGGCTGTACAATCCCACCGACCTGCCGCAGACCTTCCTGTGGTGGGCCAACCCCGCGGTGCCGGTCAACGATCACACCTACTCGGTCTTTCCGCCCGACGTGAACGCCGTCATGGACCACGGCAGGCGCGCGGTCTCGACCTTCCCGATTGCGACCGGCGAATACTACAAGTGCGACTACTCGGCGGGGGTGGACATCTCGCGCTACAAGAACGTGCCGGTCCCGACCTCCTACATGGCGGCCCACTCGGACTTTGACTTTGTGGGCAACTACGACGAATCCCGCCAGGCCGGGCTGCTTCATGTGGCGGACCACCATGTGGCGCCGGGCAAAAAACAGTGGACCTGGGGCAACGGCGATTTCGGCCGCGCCTGGGACCGCAACCTGACCGACGCGGACGGGCCGTACATTGAACTGATGACCGGCGTGTTCACCGACAATCAGCCGGATTTTTCCTGGCTCAAGCCCCAGGAGGAAAAGACCTTTGTCCAGTATTTCCTGCCCTACAAGGGGGTGGGCCGGGTGGGCAACGCCACCCGGGATGCCGCCGTGGGTCTGCAGCTTCTTCCCGACGGCCGCGGCGAGGTGCGGGTCTATGTCACCGGGGAACAGCCCGGCGCCGTGATCCGGGTGCAGCGCGGCGGGGACTGCCTGTATGAGGCGCGCGCCGACCTCTCGCCGCAGGGCTGGTTCGGGGCAGACTTTGCCGCGGACGGCACGCTGCACGACTGCGAGGTCACGGTGGAGGCCGGGGACCGCACCCTGGTG
>ERZ791908.1785-NODE-1785-length-11305-cov-2.867289_pt1 | contig 11305 bp, 7 predicted proteins | sample MGYA00510144_ERZ791908 | MGnify/ENA primary metagenome ERZ791908 (study PRJEB30046, sample SAMN00792105) | human gut metagenome | study: EMG produced TPA metagenomics assembly of the A metagenome-wide association study of gut microbiota in type 2...
CTGACAGCTTTTATAAACAACCGAACCGCTTCTCCTCCCGGCAGAATAAACGAAAAAGGCGCTCACAGAGAATCAAGATGATCTGCGCGCTCCTTTTCGCCCTTTTTGCAGTTTCTTTTCTGGTTTTTACGATTCAGAAGGTACGCTCTGATTTCCGGGAAAGCGGAGATATGCAGACTGCGGATGCCGTTTCCAGTATAGCACCTGCTGAAATCGAAATCACAGGACAGGAGGAAGAAGATACTTCCTTATTTACGGTCTGCATCGATGCAGGACATGGCGGAAAAGACATCGGCTGTGACAGCAAAGGACGTATCGAAAAAGACGACACGCTGAAGCTGGCAAAAGCACTGTCAGACGCCCTCTCAGAAAGACAGATCCGTGTTGTAATGACGCGTGATGATGACAGCTTTCTTTATCTGTCACAGAGATGCAAAGCAGCGACAGAGGCGAATGCCCGCTATCTGATCTCTCTCCACCGTAATAAAGGAAAGGGCAACGGTGCAGAAGCCTGGATCAACAGCCGGGCATCCGATGAAACAACCTCTCTTGCCTCCAATATTCTGACTTCTCTGGAAAAGGTGGGAATCTCCCGGAACCGCGGTATCAAACAGGGCAGCTATAATAGTAATGAAGATGACTACTATATTACCGCAAATGCCGAAATGCCGGCTTGTATCTTAGAGCTTGGCTTTATCAACGACAACGACGACAACAGAATGTACGATGCCAATCTGACAGACTACGCAAATGCGATCGCTGATGCAGTCATGACGACCTATGAATGCTACAAGGATGAGGAAAACTGCACAAATACCATTCCGTCTGTAGAGCCTGATCAGAACGGACTGCAGCTTACCAATGCTGTGATCGAAAATATAGAAGCATTAGACGGAGAATGTATCGGATACGGACAGGGCACAAATGCAGATGAAGAAAACCGCCCTGTTACAAGCGTGCAATACGAAGAACAATATAAAAATTATCATGCACATTTCGTCAATACGGACGCACCTCTGACAGAGGATGGTTCCAAAAAAATCTACCTGACAATTGATGAGGGCTATGAATACGGTACAACAGCTTCTATGCTGGATACATTGCAGGAAAAAGGTGTCAAAGCGACCTTCTTTGTAACGCTTCCCTATGCCCAGAGCGAGCCTGACCTGATCCGCCGGATGATCTCCGAGGGGCATGTGATCGGAAACCATTCCACCACACATCCTTCCGCAGGTCTGCCGTCTCAGGATATTGAAACGCAAAAAAACGAAATCCTGCAGACAGATGCCTATGTACGTGAGCAATATGATTATTCCATGTATCTGTTCCGATTCCCTGCAGGGAAATTCAGCGAACAGTCTCTGGCAATCGTCAACAATTGTAATTATGAAAGTATTTTCTGGAGTTTTGCTTATCTGGATTATGATGTGGACAATCAGCCCGATCAGGCAGAAAGTCTTCAGAAAATGATAAGCAGACTGCATCCGGGCGCGATCTATCTGCTGCACGGTCAGTCTGCTACAAACGCTGCAGTACTTGGTGATTTCATCGATCAGACCAGAGAACTTGGATATGAGTTCTGCCTGATCGAACCGGATGTACAATAGTACTTTAAAATATATCCTGTACAATCAAACATTATACAAAGGTTACCTTAATTTCAGTTCCTTTGCCTTCTTTACTTTTAATATCCAGCTTTGCATGATGCTCTGCTACAATATGTTTTACGATCGCAAGTCCCAGACCGGTTCCGCCGGTCTGTTTGGATCGGCTCTTATCCACACGGTAGAAACGTTCAAACACACGCTCCTGATTTTCCTTACTGATTCCAATCCCTGTATCACGCACCGCCAAAAAGACATTATCGTCTTCCTCTCCGACCGTCACACAGACAAGCCCATTCTCCACATTATAGCGTATCGCATTATCGCAAAGATTATAGACCAGATCTTCCAGCATCTGTTTGCTGCCATATACATAACATTTTCTGCCCTCTGACTGCAAAGAAACCCGGTGCTGCTGTGCACTCATGGCAAGCATATCGACAGTTACCTGTACAACCTCATAAAGATCTACCCTTTCAAAGGTCGTTTCCGGTGTACTGTCAAGCTGTGACAGCCGGATGATATCATTGATCAATGTAAGCAGCCTGTTGGCGCTTTTGTGGATCTCCTTGGCAAAGCGAACCGTATCATCTCCGGAAGCCATTCCGTTCTCGATCAGCTCTGCATAACCTGAAATAGAAGTCAGCGGTGTTTTCAGCTCGTGCGATACATTCGCAGTAAATTCCTGCCTCATGTTAGCATTTTTCATAATATCCTGATGCTGTGCATGGATTGTTTTTACAAACGGTTCAAGCTCCTCATACACCGGAATAGTATCCATATGGTCCATATCCTGCGCCATCAGTTCGATCGGTTCAACAAGTTTTCTTGTTAACAGCCGGGAAATTGGCGCACAGATGACCACCAAAAGCGGAAGCGACCGCAGCAGAATCTGCCAGACATTTCCCGCCTCCTTGGAAACACGTAATACACTGTCATCTGCCAGTCTGATCGCATAATAATAAGTATTGTGCGAAAATGTGCTGGAGATGCGGACTGTCTGTCCTTCTCCGGTTTTCATTGCCTGCGCGATCTCCGGTCTGTTTTTGTGATTCTCCATCTTCCGGTAATCTGTCATATTATCATAAATCACGCTGCCATCTGCATTTACAAGTGTAATTCTGATTTTATCGGATTTCAGCATGGAAGCATCTCTTTCTTCCAGCTGTATTGTATCGCGATTTCCCAAAATATCGGCATAACTCTTCAGGTCATCGATGACCTGTTCCTGCAAGAGGTGATATCCGATCACAAGAAGTGCACAAACTGTCAGAAGCAGTGTCAGTGCGACCATCTGCATCATTTTAGCATTGATCTTCTTTTTCATCATTCTTCTCCCGTCAGAATATAACCGACATTTCGTACTGTCTTTATATAAACTCCCGCATCACCCAGCTTCTTACGAAGAGTTTTGATATGCATATCCAGTGTTCTGGATTCTCCTTCAAAATCTGTTCCCCAGACTTTTTCCAAAATGGTATCTCTGCCAACCACGATCCCTGCATTAGTCAAAAGAAGCTTCAGCAGCTCATATTCTTTAAATGTCAGCTCACATGGTTTCTCACTTACACTGACAACGTGCTTGTCCTCTTCCATCTTAATATTTTGAAAGGTAAGTACAGGCGATGAATGGGTCCGCCCGCTGCGGCGGAGAAGTGCTTTCACACGGGAGATCAGCTCCATGACGCCAAACGGTTTTGTCATGTAATCATCCGCTCCGATATCCAGGCCTTTTACCTTATCAATCTCTGTCGTTTTTGCCGTAACTAAGATAATAGGCTGCATATTAGTCTTTTTATCCAGCTTCAGTTCTTTCACGATCTGCAGACCGTCTTCATCCGGCAGCATGATATCCAAAAGAAACAGATCCGGAATCTGCTCCTTCAACCCTTCATAAAAGTCCTTTGCGCAATAAAATTCCTTTGTCTCATATCCGGCATTTTTCAGTGCATAGCTTTCGATCTCAGATATATTCCTGTCATCCTCTACAATATATATGAGTGCCATAGAAACCGCCTTCCCTTCACTTATGGTAACATATATTTCTCTTTCAGCTTCTTAAAGCTCATTTCAAAATCTTCTTTATTTTCGATGCCCAGCTTGTATTCGTGAATATCAAATGCATCATCATTGACCTCCATCAGACAGGCTGCAATATTGGAGCAATGATCTGCCACACGTTCATAGCTTGTGAGCACATCGGATAAAATGAATCCCATCTCAATCGTACATTTTCCCTTACGCAGACGCTTGATATGACGTCTTTTCAGCTCTGCCTGCAAATAATCGATCTCTTCCTCAAGCGGCTCTACCTGAGCTGCTCTTGTCAGATCTTCCGTCTTAAATACGTCAAAGGTCAGATCTATGACCTCTTTTAAAGCATTTGAAAAGATTTCCAGTTCAACCAGCGCTTTATTAGAGAAATGCTGATCCTTCTTTGTCATTTCTTCCGCCGCTTCCTTGATATTGATCGCATGATCACTGATCCGTTCAAAATCGCCGATGCTGTGAAGCAGGATGGAGAGCGAATGGGAATCCTTTTCTGTCAGGTTTTTAGATGACAGTTTTACCAGATAGCTTCCCAGCTCATCCTCATATTTATCTACCTTATCTTCCAGATCAAGTACCTGCTGTGCCTTCTCTTCATCATAATGCGCGAGCAGTGACATTGCATCATATATTGCTTTCTTGGAAAACTCTGACATTTCAACCGTTGCAGTACGACACTGCTCCATAGCAACTGCCGGAGTTTCCAGGAAACGGCTGTCAAGCACGAGCACCCGATTCTCTTCCTGCTGTTCCTCATCTTCCGGAATTGTCAAAACTGCCAGCCTTTCGAGCACTTTTGCAAACGGGAGCAGTACCATTGTAGCAGCAACATTAAATGCACTGTGGATCACCGCAATTCCTGCTGCATTGGCACTATCTGACAGAAATGCAAAATCCACAAATTCATTAACAGAATAAAAGATCACCATAAAAAGAATCGTTCCGATCAGGTTAAAATACAGATGCACAATTGCCGCACGTTTTGCATTTTTCTTTGCACCGATCGCAGAAAGGATTGCCGTGATACAGGTTCCGATATTCTGTCCCATGATGATCGGGATCGCTGTCGCATAGCTGACTGCACCGGTTTTACAAAGTGCCTGCAAAATACCGACAGATGCGGAAGAACTCTGGATCACAGCTGTCAGGATCGTTCCTGCCAGAAGACCAAGCACCGGATTGGAAAATTTTGTCAGCATTCCGGTAAATGCCGGTACATCTGCAAGTGGTTTCACCGCTTCCGACATGGCATCCATACCATACATCAGTACTGCAAAACCGATCAGGATCGTTCCGATATTATGTTTTTTCTCTTTCTTGGAAAAAAGCAGCATACAGACACCAACCAGTGCCAGAACCGGCGAAAACGAGGTTGGTTTTAACAGCTGTATAAAGAAATTACTGCTCTCGATACCACTCAGACTTAAGATCCACGAGGTTACGGTTGTACCGATATTGGCACCCATGATAATGCCAACTGCCTGGGAAAGCTTCATAATACCGGAGTTTACAAAACCGACAACCATAACGGTCGTGGCAGAAGAACTCTGAATCAGTGCAGTCACGCCCGCGCCAAGTGCGACGGCTTTGATCGGGTTATTGGTCATACGTTCCAGGATTTTTTCCAGTCTGCCACCGGATACGCTCGATAATCCCTCTCCAAGCAGGTGCATTCCGTATAAAAACAGAGCAAGTCCACCTACCATTGATAATATTCCGAAAAAGTCCATAATAGCCTCCTCTTATGCTATAAATAGGTTTCCACGGAATTATTTTATAATACAATTCTCAATAACACCACAGGAATTTATATATTTTACTTACATTTTACATTCGGAAAATGCGTCACAACAATGAGGATTGTCTTGCATAGATATGTGAATGAAGTGAGAATAAACCACAAAAATCCCGGGGCTGATAGATACTAAGCAATCGATAGTGTAGCCGACCGAGATATCACAGTTTTTTACCGGGTTCCCGCCACATGCGTATTTATTGTGGCGAGGGAACCTGTGTAAATAAAACTGTGATATCGCAGGGTAGGCAAACGTGATTGCGTGTATCTATCAGCCCCGGGATTTAATTGGTTCATTTATTTGCTAATGATCCTATACAAACTCTTTTACTTTCTTGTAAACGCCTTCAGAATCTAAGCCATATTTTGCAACAAGGGCTGCTGCAGGACCGGATTCGCCGAATCTGTCATACATACCGATCTTGCAAACTTTTGTCGGAGCCTTCTCGCTGAGTACGTCGCAGACTGCGCTGCCAAGACCGCCGATCACGGAGTGCTCTTCCACGGTAACAACTTTGCCTGTCTTCTTTGCGGAAGCAAGTACAAGCTCTTCATCCAGTGGTTTGATCGTATGAATATTGATAACTTCTGCGTCGATACCGTCTGCTGCCAGCTTTTCTGCTGCACCGAGTGCGGAATCTACACAAATACCTGTTGCGATGATCGTTACATCCTTGCCTTCTTTTAAGACAACACCCTTACCAACCTCAAACTTGTAATCCGGTTTGTCATTGATGACCGGAACTGCTGCACGACCGAAACGAAGGTAAACAGGACCGTTCATTTCCAGTGCTGCACGAACTGCTGCTTTAGCTTCCACATCATCGGAAGGAACAATAACTGTCATGCCCGGAATGGTACGCATCAGAGCGATATCTTCATTACACTGATGGGTTGCACCGTCTTCTCCGACTGTAATACCGGCGTGTGTTGCACCGATCTTTACATTCAGATGCGGATAACCGATCGAGTTACGAACCTGTTCAAAGTTTCTTCCTGCTGCAAACATGGCAAAGGAAGAGATAAATGGGATCTTACCGCAGGTAGCAAGTCCTGCTGCGATTCCTGTCATATTACATTCTGCAATACCGCAATCAATGTGACGATCCGGATATGCTTTTTTGAAAATACCTGTTTTTGTAGCACCTGCAAGGTCTGCGTCAAGAACAACTAACTGCGGGAAGTCTTCTGCGCAGTCAACAAGTGCGTTACCATAGCTTTCTCTGGTTGCAATTTTCTTTACATCTGCCATTATACTTCACCTGCTTTCTCTAACTGCTCATCAATCTTTTTCAGATCTGCCATTGCGATTTCGTATTCCTCATCATTTGGTGCCTTGCCATGCCAGCCTGCCTGATCTTCCATAAAGGAGACACCTTTTCCTTTGACTGTATGCATGATGATCGCTGTAGGCATACCCTTTGTTTCTCTTGCTTTCTGCATAGCAGCACGGATCTCATCAAAATTATGTCCGTCAACATTGATCGCCTGGAAATTGAATGCTTCAAACTTCTTATCAATCGGATATACGGAACATACATCTTCTACCTTACCATCGATCTGCAGACCATTGTTATCTACGATCACAACAAGATTGTCAAGCTTTCTGGCGCCTGCAAACATAGCTGCTTCCCATACCTGACCTTCCTGAATCTCACCGTCCCCAAGCAGTGTGTATACACGGTAGTCTTTGTTATCAAGCTTTCCGGCAAGTGCCATACCAACTGCTGCGGAAATACCCTGTCCAAGGGAACCTGAACTCATATCAACACCCGGTGTTTCCTGCATGCAGGGATGTCCCTGCAGGTAAGAACCAAGGTGGCGCAATGTCTTTAAATCTTCTACCGGGAAATATCCTCTGTTTGCAAGTGCTGCATAATAGCCCGGTGCTGTATGACCCTTTGATAAAACGAAACGGTCTCTGTCTTCCATTTTCGGATTCTTTGGATCAATATTCATTTCTTCAAAGTAAAGGTATGTGAACATATCTGCTGCAGATAAAGATCCGCCCGGATGACCTGCTTTAGCACTGTGTACACTTGTGACGATACCTTTACGAACTTCGTTTGCCATTTTCTGAAGCTCTAAATTTGTCATGTGTTTTCTCCTTTTCCTTCCTTTATGGTCGAGAAATATAATCCTCCTTAAGATGTGCAGACATACTTTTATCTGCTGCCCTTTACCATATGATAGCAACCGATCACATATAGGACCGGTTGCTACCCTTATAAACATTCTGATTGTACCATTCCTTAAGCCTACGGTCAAAGTATTTTAGCCTGACCTGCTTCAGATCACCTTATGCAAATGGATTTTCTGTCGGATATCTTACACCCTTAGGCTGGTTGTATCCGATCTCATCTACATCTACACCGATGTATTTGAATACTTCATAAAGTGCTTTTCCGAAGTGACCGAAAGCAACTGCTCCATGATGAGGGAAGTTCTTCTCGATCAGTACATGACGGTAGAATCTGCCCATTTCAGGAATTGCAAATACACCGATCGCACCGAAGGATTTTGTTGCAACAGGAAGTACTTCACCGTTTGCAATGTAAGCACGAAGGATATTGTCTGATGTTGACTGCAGACGGAAGAATGTGATATCGCCAGGAACGATATCGCCTTCGAGTGTTCCCTGTGTTACTTCTTCCGGAAGGCTTCTTGCCATGATCTTCTGATATTTCATAGAGCATGCAGATAACTTCTTTGTATTTGTATTTCCGCAATGGAAGCCCATGAATGTATCTTTATGTGTGTAATCAAATTTGCCCTTGATAGACTCTTCGTACATATCTGCCGGTACAGAGTTGTTGATATCAAGCAGTGTAACGATATCTTCTGATACGCAGTAACCGATAAACTCTGACAGACATCCGTAAATATCTACTTCGCAGGATACAGGAATACCCATACCTGTTAAACGGCTGTTCACATAGCAAGGAACGAATCCGAACTGTGTCTGGAATGCAGGCCAGCATTTTCCGGCGATCGCCACATATTTACGATAGCCTCTGTGCTCCTCTACCCAGTCAAGTAACGTCAGCTCATACTGTGCAAGCTTAGGAAGGATTTCAGGCTTTTTATTGCCACCGCCCAGTTCTTCTTCCATTTCTTTTACCTTGGCAGGAATTCTTTCATCACCGTCATGCTTCTTGAAAGCTTCAAACAGATCAAGCTCTGAATTCTCTTCAATTTCAACACCCAGATTATAAAGCTGTTTGATCGGTGCGTTACAAGCAAGGAAGTTCAGTGGTCTTGGACCAAAGCTGATGATCTTTAAGTTTGCAAGTGCATCTACTGTACGTGCGATCGGAATAAACTCATGGATCATATCTGCACATTCTTCTGCAGTTCCGACAGGATATTCCGGAATATATGCTTTGATGTTACGAAGTTTTAAGTTGTAGCTTGCATTCAACATACCACAGTAAGCATCACCACGACCATCCATCAGGTCAGCCTGTGATTCCTCTGCTGCTGCTACAAACATCTTAGGGCCGTCAAAATGTTTAGCCAGTAAGGTTTCTGAAATTTCAGGTCCGAAGTTACCAAGATATACGCAAAGTGCGTTACAGCCTGCTTTCTTGATGTCTTCCAGAGCCTGTACCATATGGATCTCGCTCTCTACGATACAGATCGGACATTCATAGATCTGAGAAGCGTCATATTTCTTTGTGTAAGCCTCTACCAGGGCTTTTCTTCTGTTTACGGAAAGTGATTCCGGGAAGCAGTCACGGGAAACTGCTACGATACCAATTTTTACATCAGGTGCATTGTACATATTTTTTTCCTCCATTTTCTTTCATACTTAAGATTCATTTTATTTTCTTTATTTCAACAGGTTTGACCTGTTTATCACGTATCGCTTATTCGTTGATGTTTAAGTTCTTTCCGACCAGTCCGATGAAAGCTGCCGGATCCTGACCGCCTTCTGCATGTGCGATCAGCCATTTGTTCTTTGCTGTGATGAGCTTATCCTCATCATCCTTATGTGCTTCGTCAAGCGGCTCATTTGTGCCCTTTGGCAGAACAACCGTTACCTTGAAGCCTTCATTATTGAGATCACATGGTGCATAGTGAAGCGTTGTACCATAAATCTCAACTGCTGTTCCTTTCGGGATCTTGAATGCTTCCATCAGGGATGTATCATAATGGAAATCATCTGTGATATCCTGCTCGGAGCCTAAGATCAGCACTGCATCTGTTGCAGCTACATTGATCTCTGAACTTCTGTGATATTCTACCGCATTCAACAGTACATTATGACCGTTGCAGTAACCGATCTGGATCGGAAGTTCTCCGTAAGTCACCTTCTGAAGCTCCTGCATCACAGGAAGTGCTTCCAGCTCCTTAACAGAGGCAACATACTCTACGCCATCCGGGAGAGGTGTGCTCTGCATTGCTTCCACAAGGCCTGTAAAATCAACATTTTTTACGATTCGTCCATACTTTTTAAAACGTGCGTCTGTAACATCTAAAATCTGCATTGGTTTGTCCTCCTTTTATCACATTATTTTGTAATGATATCGAAAAGTGGTTTGCAGGCAGGATAGATTTCCCTGAACTGCTGATACTTTTCTTCGTATTTTGCAACAAGCGCCGGATCAGGCTCTACTGTATCAACCACCTTGACAATCTTTGCTGCCGCATCTTCTACAGAAGCAAATTCGCCATTTGCTACTGCTGCAAGCATTGCACCGCCGAGCGCCGGTCCTTCTTCACTTTCAATGACATCTACTTTTAAGTTCATGATATTGGCGATCATCTTCTTCCACAGCGGGCTCTTTGCACCACCGCCGCAGATCTTTGTACGCTTGATATCAATACCAAGGCTTCTTGCGACTTCCAGAGAATCACGCAGTGCGAAAGCAACACCTTCGAGAACTGCCTGTGTCATATCTTCTCTTGTGGTATCCATTGTCATACCGATGAAAGTGCCTCTTGCATTCGGATTGTTGTGCGGAGAACGCTCTCCCATTAAATAAGGAAGGAAGAATACATGGTTTTCACCAAGCTTTGTGATTCCCTTCTGTTCTGCCGGATAATCCTTTGTGCGGATGATCTCATCCATCCACCATTTATTACAGCTTGCTGCAGAAAGCATACAGCCCATCAGATGATAATGGCCGTCTGCATGTGCAAATGCGTGCAGCGCATTGTTCTTATCTACACCGAATTTCTCAGAGGAGATAAAGATCGTGCCACTTGTACCAAGTGAAATATTGCACATTCCGTCTCCAACCGTTCCTGTACCGACTGCTGCAGCTGCGTTATCACCTGCGCCTGCAACTACCTTACAGCTTTCCGGAATACCGAGCTCTTTTGCAATTTCCGGTAAAACAGTCCCGACTGTCTCATAGGATTCATAGATCTTGGCAAGCTGTTCTTCTTTCACGCCGCAGATCTCACACATTTCCTTGGACCAGCATCTGTTCTTTACATCAAAGAGCAGCATACCCGATGCATCGGAAACATCTGTGCAATGTACGCCTGAAAGCTTGTATGCAATGTAATCCTTTGGCAGCATGATCTTTTCGATCTTAGCAAAATTCTCAGGTTCTTTATTTTTCACCCATAAGATTTTTGGCGCTGTAAAACCTGTGAAGGAAATATTGGCTGTGTACTGAGAAAGCTTATCCTTTCCGATCACATTATTTAAGTAATCACATTCCTCTGTTGTTCTGCCGTCATTCCAGAGGATCGCCGGACGGATCACATTATCATCCTTATCCAATATAACAAGTCCGTGCATCTGACCGCCAAAGCTGATGCCTGCAACCTGTGATTTATCAGCATCTTTGATCAATTCCCTGATGCCTGCCATAACCTGCTCATACCAATCCTCGGGCTTCTG
>ERZ791908.1787-NODE-1787-length-11280-cov-36.613898_pt1 | contig 11280 bp, 8 predicted proteins | sample MGYA00510144_ERZ791908 | MGnify/ENA primary metagenome ERZ791908 (study PRJEB30046, sample SAMN00792105) | human gut metagenome | study: EMG produced TPA metagenomics assembly of the A metagenome-wide association study of gut microbiota in type 2...
ACATTACCGCAGCTCAAGGAAGCGCGAACGTCCGCACTCTGGTTGACTATTCAAACCATCGTAAATATCCAGAAGTTCGATGAGGGAGCCAGAGCGGAGTCCTTCGACTACGATCTCGACGTGCAGAGGGTCTACTTCATCGACGAGGCCCACCGCGACTACAAGAGAGGCGGCGCGTTCCTTACGAACCTTGTGACGTCCGATCGCGACGCCGTGAGGCTCGCGCTCACGGGGACCCCGCTCGTGGGCACAAAGAAGAACAACGATACCAAGCAGGTCTTCGGCCCCTACATACACACCTACTTCTACAACCAGTCCATAGCCGACGGCTACACGCTGCGCCTTCTGCGCGAGGACGTGCACACCGAGTTCCGCCTCAAGATGCAGGAGGTCATGCGCGACCTCAAGGAGATTGACAAGCTCGTCAAGGTGGAGGACGTCTTCAAACACAGGAAGTACGTCGAGCCGCTCGTCGACTATATCGTGAATGATTTCATCCAGTCGCAGATCGAGCTCGGCGACGAGTCCATTGGCGCAATGATCGTGGCACACTCTTCGGCACAGGCACGGGCTATATACGCGGAGCTGCAAAAACTCGATCACGACTTCTCAAGTGCTCTCGTACTGCACGACGAAGGAACCAAGCATGACCGTGAGACCATCCAGGAGGAGTTCAGGGATAAGGGGACCATCGACTTCCTCGTGGTATACAACATGCTGCTCACGGGCTTTGACGCACCCCGGCTCAAGAAGCTCTACCTCTGCCGCACGATCAAGGCGCACAACCTGCTGCAGGCGCTCACTCGCGTGAACCGTCCCTACCACGATATGGCATTCGGCTACGTGGTGGACTTCGCTGACATCACCGAGGAATACGACAAGACGAACCGTACCTATCTGGCCGAGCTCAACCAGGAGTACGGGGACGCCACGAAGGACTATAGCAGCCTCTTTGAGGACCCTGCGAGCATTGAAGCCGAACTTGCGCATATCAGCGACGTGCTCTTCCCGTACACTACGGATAACGTTGTGGAGTTTACGACAGAGGTCAACGAGATCGATGACAAAGCCCAGCTCTATGAGCTTCGGGTCGTCCTCAAGCGCTACAGCGAGCTGCGTAACGTCGCCAAAATGATGGGCTATGAGAAGCTCTACGAGCACTTTGACCTCACCAAGGCACGCGAGCTGCTGCACGAGGTGGACAACCGAATCAAACTCATCAACTACAAAGAGGCAATGCGCCTCCAGGACATGTCAACTGGCGCGATGAACGTACTGCTTGATCAGATAGAGTTTAGTTTCAAGAATGTCGGTAAAAGCGAGCTTGCGGTAGCCGACGAGTTTAGCGACCGCCTGCGCAAGACCTATGCAGCCTTCACGGCCAACCGGGATCCGCACGATCCCGAGTATGTGAGCTTGCTCGACGAACTCAAGAAGAAGCTCTCAAAGAAAGACATCGAAGACATGACCACCGACGACATGGTCGCAAGTATGGACGAGCTGAAGTCGCTCAAGAAGAGGATGGATGAACTCAACCGGCGTGACGAGCAACTGGCAAAGAAGTACGGCGGGGACACAAAGTTCATGCGTGTGCACAAGAAGGCCCTGCGCACGCCGCCGCCGCTCACCACGAGCCCTGCAAAGCTTTTCGTCGTGCTCTCGCGCGTCAAGGGTGCCGTTGACGACGAGGTCATGCACAACGAGCACGTCCTTGACAACCAGGCGCTCTTCAAAAGGACGGTGCGGCGGCTGGTGCTGGTGTCGTGCGATACAGGCGGGGTCGACGGGGCCATGGACACGGTGGACCGCGTAGCCAACGACATCTCCCACGAATACTTCGAAGAGAGAAGGAAAGTCTCCTGATGGCAGAAGGCAAGGCAATCGAAAGCATAGACCAGGGCGTGCTCGCCGACACCAAGGCGATGATCGATGGGCTCAAGACCGTGTGCGCAAACGCAGGCCTCGCAAACGACAGCTCCGAGTACAAGATCATCACCGAGGCGTTCCTCTACAAATTTTTGAACGACCGCTTCCTGCACGAGCTGCGGGCGTCGGGCGGGCTCGGCGAGGACGCGGAGGCGGCCTACTCCGCCATGGACGAGAACAGCCGCGAGCGGCTGCTGGCGCACCTCGATCCGACTGTGGCCATTATCCGGCCCGAGTACCTACTCTCCTACCTCTTCAACCGCAAGGACAAGAGCGGCAAGGGAGCTTTCGATGGCAAGCTCGCCGACGCAACCCACTTTCACGAAGCATTCGACGGCGCGCTCAACGGCATCGCCGACGACAACGTGGACATCTTCTCGGTCAAGACCGGCGAAGGCCAGCCGATACGGCTCTTTAGTGGCGTCTCGCGTTTCATCGTAGAGGAGAACCGCCGGGACAGCTTCTGCGAACAGCTAGTTGACCGGCTCGCGAGGTTCTCGTTCGAGCGGGCCTTCGGCCAAAAGTATGACTTCTTCGCAGCCGTATTCGAATACCTCATCAGTGACTACAACAAAGACTCGGGCACCTACGGCGAGTACTTCACGCCGCACTCCATCGCCACCATCATGGCACGCGTCATTGTGCCTGAGGGCGACACCAACGTGACTGTATACGACCCGGCAGCCGGTACTGGCACGCTCGTGCTCGCTGCCGCTCACCAGATTGGCGAGGGCAACTGCACCATCTATACGCAGGACCGCAGTCAAAAGGCCAATGAATTCCTGCGCCTGAATCTCATTCTCAACGGGCTAGTAGCGTCGCTTCCCAACGTGGTGCACGATGACACGCTCGTGAGCCCACGCCATCTCACACGCGACAAGAAGCGCATTCAGCAGTTCGACTACATTGTGAGCAACCCGCCCTTTAAGAGCGACTTCTCCGACACGCGCAACGCGCTGGCGGGTGACGCCTACAAAACGCGCTTCTGGGCAGGTGTGCCCAACGTGCCCAAGAAGAAGCCCGAAGGCATGGCTATCTACCTGATGTTTCTGCAGCACATCATCGTGTCGCTGAAGCCTCACAGGGGCAAAGCGGCCGTCGTGGTGCCCACAGGGTTTCTCACGGCCAAGGGCAAGATTGAGAAGGCTATCCGCAAGCGACTTATAGACGGGCGTATGCTGCGCGGCGTGGTTTCCATGCCGAGCAACATCTTCGCCAACACGGGTACGAACGTCTCTATCGTATTCATTGATTCCTCGAAGAGTTACGACCACGCGCTGCTCATGGATGCTTCGAAGCTGGGCGAGAAGCGCAAAGTCGACGGCAAGAACCAGCGCACCTTCCTCTCGGCCGATGAGGTCGAGCGCATCGTAAGCGTCTTTAACGCCGCGGAGGAGCAGGACGACTTCAGCGTACTCGCGAGTTACGAAGACATCGAGGCCAAGGGCTACTCATTTTCAGCCGGGCAGTACTTCGAGGTGAAGGTCGAGTACGTGGACATGACAGCCGAGGAGTTCGACGCGGAGCTGGGCAGGCGTATGGACAGCCTACGTGGCCTCTTCGCCGAGGGCGAACGTCTTCAGAAGGAGATTGCCGACCAGCTGGGGAGGTTGCGCTTTGAGTAAGGTCAGGCTCGGCGACATCGCAGACATCGAACTGGGCAAGATGCTCGATGCCGAGAAGAATACGGGCGATCTGCACCCATACCTGGCGAATGTCAACGTACGCTGGGGAAGCTTCGACCTCGATGGTCTCCCGCTCATGCGATTCGAAGACGATGAGGCCGAGAGATTCCTCTTGAGGCCAGGTGACCTCGTGATGTGCGAGGGAGGAGAGCCGGGTCGCTGTGCTATATGGAGGGGCGAGGTCTCTGACGCGCGCTACCAGAAGGCCCTGCATCGAATCCGTCCGCATGAAAACGTGGACGTGCGTTGGCTTTATTATTGGTTTCTGCTACAAGGCCGTATAGGCGGACTCAACCAGTACATTAATCAAACCACGATTAAGCACCTTGTTCGCGAAGACCTCAAGAACGTGCAAATCGACTTACCGACGCTTGACGTGCAACGTCGCATCGCAGCTGTCCTCTCCGCCATCGACGACAAGATCGAGAACAACCGAAAGCTCATGGCTGAACTGGAGGCCACGGCGCGGCTCGCGTACGACGAGTGGTTCGTGCGCTTCGACTTCCCCGACGAGCAAGGCCACCCCTACCGGTCAAGCGGGGGTAAGATGGTCTGGAACGACGAGCTCAAGCGCGAGATTCCTACGGGTTGGAAGATTGTCACCGTGGGAGACCTTATTACTGTGACAAAGGGCATTTCCTATACCTCTGCCGATCTAGAAGGTGCCGGTATTCCCATGGTGAACCTGGCAACCTTCTCGACCGATGGAACAATCAAACCTGATGGCATCAAGTCGTTTTCCGGCACACCCGACCCACGACGTCTTGTAAGGCCTGGTGATCTTCTCATGTGTGTGACGCAACAGACAGCCATCGACCTAACCGGTAAGACCAACGTCATCGGCAAGACATTCCTCATGCCTGCGATGTACGAGGGCGACGTCGTTATCTCAACTGACGTGGCAAAGCTTAGCGTTGCCCACTCTGAGCTTCTCGCCTACTTCGACCAGCTCTTTCGCATTCCTGAAATACACAAACATATCGCGGGGTATGCCAATGGGACCAAGATTAAGCATCTCGATGTTGAGGGCGCCCTCGACTTCCAAGTACCCCTTCCGGAGCACCCGATGCTGCTTGAACGTTTTGCTGATCTTGTAAGACATATGACTGGCCTAAAAGGAATAGTACTCCATGAAAACGAGAGCCTTTCTTCTCTTCGTGACTGGCTGCTCCCCATGCTCATGAACGGTCAAATCACGGTAGGAGAATAGAACCCATGGCCATCACGTCACCGAAATCGTACGACACGCTCCTCTCGGACTTGCTTAGGGAAGTAGATAGGGGCGAGCTCCAGCTTCCCGAGTTCCAACGCAACTGGACCTGGGACGACGAGCGCATAGTGAACATCATCGCGAGTCTCACTCAGGGCTACCCCATGGGCGCGCTCATGCAGCTCGAATGCGGCGGCGACTTCAAGCTGAAGTACCGGCCCTTCGAGGGCACCAGTGAAGGCTTGGCCGAGCCCAAGAATCTCGTGCTCGATGGACAACAGCGCTTGACCTCGCTCTACTGCTCCCTCTACATCAAGACTCCCGTGCACACCAAGAACACGCGCGGGCAGGATATCAGCCGTTACTACTACCTCGACATGAGGAAGTGCCTCGACGCGGATTGCGACCGAGCCGACGCCGTGATCTCGATTCCCGACACGAGACAGGTCACCGAAGACATAGGACGCACCATCGTTCTCGACCTGACCGCGCGAGAAAAGGAAATCAAGCAGCTAATATTCCCGGCAAACCTGCTCTTCGACAGCGACGAGCGTAACAATTGGTTCAAGCAGTTTGCCAAGACCTACGGCTTCGATAGTGATGAATACACTCTTTGGGAACGCTTCGAGGAAGACATCATCGACACAGCCAAGGGCTACAAGGTTCCGGTAATCACGCTCCTAAAGGAGACCCCGCGTGAGGCCGTTTGCAAGGTATTTGAGAACGTGAACACCGGGGGCGTCTCGCTCACCGTATTCGAGCTGGTCACCGCTTCGTTCGCGACCTACGACTTCGACTTGCGCGGCAACTGGGACAACCTTGTGAGGCCCAGAATTCGCGGAGGCCAGGACGGCTCCTTTGTCACTGACCTGATGGAGGGTGTCGACGCGACAGCCTTCCTCACGTCAATGACCCTGTTCACCACATTCAAGAAGAAAATGAACGGCGACGGCTATACGCGCTGTAAAAAGCGTGACGTGCTCGCCCTGGGCTTCGACGACTACAGGGCCAACCTCGACGCACTCATCGAGGGCTTCGACATGGCACGAGGGTTCCTTATCGGCGAGCGCATCTTCCGCATGCGCGACCTGCCTTACACGACGCAAATCATCCCTTTGGCTGCCACCTGTGCCTATATCGGGCGCAAGACGTTTTCGACAGTAGCCACCAAGAATGTGCTGCGTCGGTGGCTTTGGTGCGGCATCTTCGGAGAGATGTACGGCGGTGCGAACGAGACCCGCTATGCGAACGACATCGAGGATCTCGTGGACGAGATCGAAGGGCGTCCCTCACAGATGCGCACCGTTAACGCCGCGCACTTCCAGGCCACAAGGCTACTAGGACTGCAAACGCGCAACAGCGCCGCATACAAAGGCGTCATGGCACTCGTGTTCCGCGAGAACGCTCTCGACTTCATTGACGGCGAGCAGATGACGAACGTGAAGGCCATCAGCACGCCGCCCGATATCCATCACATCTTTCCCCGCAGCTACTGTGAGAAGACCAAGCTGCCGCGCCAGCAATGGAACTCAATTGTCAACAAGACCCCGCTTATCGCAAGTACCAACCGAATAATCGGTGGCGTCGCGCCGTCGAAGTACTTGCCAAAGGTGATGAAGCAAGGCCAGATCGACGAGGAAGAGCTTCGTGTGCGCATCGAATCGCATCTCATCGACTTCGATGCACTGGCTGCGGACGATTTCGACACCTTTTTCATCGACCGGGCTAAAAGATTGCTCGGCGCCATCGAGAAGGCCATGGGCAAAGCCGTTCCCGACAAGGCGTCCGAGGAGACGGTTAAGCAATACGGCGTCGCCCTGGTTTAGGCAAACGGATAACGGGAGAACTGGTTTGGGAACGATAGTAGTTGACGGGAGGACGGACATCGACAAGCTCCGCGAACTTCTAGCCACCACGACGGAATGCAGCGAGCTAGATTTCAAGGAGACGCTCGACCTGAGCAAGAAAGGCGATGAGCTTAATTTCGTCAAGGATGCCGTCTCTATGTTCAATCGATATCCTGGTGGATACATCATCGTCGGAGCCACAAATGAAGGCGAACCTTCCGAGATCGTCGAGGACATTGATTGGAAGCAGTTTGACGGAGCCAGGCTCACCGATAAGATCAGGTCTTATGTTAATGCTCCTCTTACGCTCATATCGGCGCTGCATGAGATTGACGGTCACCGGTATTGCCTCATTTGCATGCCTAGCATCAACAACGGCCTGCCCGTGCCTTTTGCAAAGCTGGGGCAGTTTAGAAATGACAAGGGCGACCTCGAAGTCGTTTTCAGGCCAGGTGACATCACAAGGCGCGATGGCGCCCAGAACCGGCCCATCGAGTACCTGCAGTGGAATGAGATTCTTGCCCGTCACGACGCGGTCATCCGCGAAGACGAATCAAAACGAATCAACGGCCTCGTTGATAAGATTACCTTGGCTCTCGGGGAGAAGGGCAAGACGCCGCCGCTTGTATACGGCATGGACGATGCAGCGTTGGCCACGACACTTGCTGTCTGTTTCGAACAGGGAGAGGCTGCTAAGCTCGAGCGATTCGTCAATCAGCTCAGTCTTGAAGTAGCTCACAGCCAAAATGCAATCGACAATCTTGCGGCCGTGGCGACCGGAGCAATATCGTATGGACTTGAAGGAATCGCATGGAAGGCTATTGATGCCCTCTATGGCTACTACTTGACTTTGAACCACTTTGGCCCCCATGCGGATGACAAGCTCCTCGGGATTGTGATTGCCGCTTACGAGATTGGTGCCGCAATGGTTCTTGGCAGCAAGTGGGGTATGATTTCCCCATTCGTGAACAGGCAGTCCCCAGGGAGCACAGGGTACATCTACGCGTCCTGGATTCGTGAATGCCAGGTCATCGCCATCAATGCAGGTAAGTTCAAGAACGACACCTCGACGATGCTGATTTCTGCCGCACTTGAGCATGTCAAACGACATTCCGCGATCATTCTCGAATATGATTTCAAAGATGATGAACCTGGCAAGCCGGGTGTGCTGACGGAGAAAGAGGACTCGCTTCTCAATTTGCTTTGCTCCTTCGATTTCCTTTACTGCCTGTGCGTGTTCGTCGCCGGCAAGGGGTTTGCTGGCGCCTATCCAGCCTGTGTCGGTTACGAACAGAGACGCATCAACAGCGTGGTCGTTAAGGTGTTCGGCCGAGATGGCAGGACGAGACGTGAACTTTTGCCTGGTTACAGCGATGGGCAGATAGCCGACGGATTCCGTGAGCTGTACCGGCTTATATGCAATGAGGCGATGGACAAGAGCCGCTACGTTTGGGGAACCGACACGACGGGTGTGATAGGCTCGTTCCTGGATGCGAACCCTCCTAGCAAGACACGGTAGTTGAGGGGTTATCTGTGAGTTGGTTTAAGGAGCACGTGCTTGAGATCATCGGTCTCGTCATTGCGGTATTGACCTTCTTTGGCGTTCAGCCTTCTGAAATAGCCATCAGGGCAGATCTCCTCCCTGCCCTTCTCTATCTTCTGGCCGGTTTTCTCATTGGATGGGGAATCTGCCGAGCGTTTTATGGGATACGCTTCAAGTTCAGCATGATCAACGACAGTCGGCGGATGACCATTGACCAGTTTGCAGAGCAGTTCGACGCGGTTCCCTATGACCTGAAAGCTTTCCTGAAAACCGTACTCAGAGAGGGCGCAGCTTATAGACGCACTGATGACTCCCCACTATGGGAGACCTATCTTGACTACCTGAGCAACTTCGTAACAATGCAGACGCTTCAAAACGGTATCAGCAAGTACACGATGAAGAATGATTGTCAGAAGATGTTCGAAGAGAACCCTCGCCTTCTCGCCTGCGTATCGGACGATGACATTGATATCCACGCCATCGGAGGTACTGAGGGGGTTCTTCCAACCTACATGAGCAGCCATTTCTATTGGTGGTATTACTCGGATGCTTCTGACATGCCAAAGCCTTTCTCTGCTGCCGACTATATCTTTAGAAATCACAACTAACGACTATCGGCTCAGCAATTGCTCACATGATCTTGTGACGCCACAAGACAATGCCTGTGCCAGTTGCTGAGGCGCGGGCATTTCTATTGTTCACCTTACGAGGAAGGCGGGCAAGCAAATGGACGGTGAAGTCAATGACGGCAGTGCGCAGGCGCAGGATGAGTAGGCGCGGGAACAGCCTGCTTGACCAGATTAAACAGTGGGCGGCGCCTTCACCTTCGCGACCTTCGTCTCGCACGAGGGCGGCGCGAGTCTTGCCACTGCGGGCGCCGAGGACGTGCTAACGGCGCTGCGCGAAGCCACGAGTGCCATGGATGAGATGCAGGCGTGGGCAGGCACGCATGACCTGTTCATCATGTCGACGCTCAAAGGGGAGCGCTCGTCGACCACTCGCTTGCCAACCCCAACCGCTCAAGTCGCGTGCTGGAGCGCTTCGCGCGCGTGATGGAAGTGCCGCAGGCGCGCTTCTACACGAAAGTCGCACTCAGCAGCGGCGAGGGCGACAGCTTCGGTTACGCCAAGGCCGCATAAGGGCGCGTGTGCCGCAGATTGCGCTGGCGTGGAGGTGCGCGTAGCGGAGGATGACGGCGGGGGCGGTTCCGCCAGAGGTGGTAGTGCTTCCGATAAAGCCGGCGAGACGGACGATGGAGACCCTGCCGAGTGAGTGCGTATAACATCGTTGACCTGCGCATCTTCGCGTTTCCATGACGTGATGGGCGACTTTTTCGCCTATGGATACACGCACTGCTGGCTGCACGGCGGGTGCGAACGACCACTCCATCGACGCGGTGAGGCAAGCGATGATGGAGGACATGCTGAGAGGACTTGAGGGATTGCCGGCTGCTGTCTTCCCAGCCCTCTTCTTCACCGTCTGGATCAGGCGGGTATTGGCTCTACGCCAAGTTTGTAGCCGAGCGCCTTCACCACTCTCTGCACCGTGGCGAAGGATGGGTTGTCCGTGGGGGAGAGGGCTTTGTAGAGGGCGTCTCGGGTGATGCCGGTCTCCTTCGCGAGTTGGGTCATGCCATGTGCGCGGGCAATGTCTCCGAGGGCGGCAGAAACCAGGCTTGGGTCGCCGTCCGCCAGCGCTTCGTTGAGGTAGGCTACGATGTCCTCGTCGGTCTCCAGAAACTCGGCCGCGCCGTAGGGGGCGGCCTGCTTACTCGCCTTCTTCTCTACCATCGTCTTCACCTTCTTCTTGCTCATATTCCTTGTTCAGCTGCTTTGCCTTGGCTATGTCGCGCTGCTGGATGGACTTGTCCCCTCCTATGGGCAGTAGGATCATCTCGCTCCTCTGCTTGCCGAAATAGACGCGGTAGCCGGGGTCGTAGTCAATTCTCAGCTCGCTTACGCCCTCGCCGACGGGCTTGCAGTCACCCATGCTGCCCGTGAGCGAAATCCGCATAATGCGCAGGTTGATATGTGCCTTCGCGTTGGTGTCCTTGAGTTTTTTAGCCACTTCGCGAACTCGTCTGTCCTCTTTCTCTCCAACATGGAGCTGTGTATACCAGAATATACGAATTGGCAAGGATGCCGGGCGCCTTCTTCTCAATCGCGATCCTCGGCCTGGTTTGTGACTGCGCGGGACAATCGGCTTGTTCCTCTCTGATGATTTGCGAAAGGGCTCGCCATGGGCATGAACGGATAATCATGATCGAGAGCAAGCTTGTTGCCCAGCCTGTCACCATGGCTATTGGCAGCTCGTCGAATCGTGCTGCAAGCACAATGACGGGGCAGTACTGGTAGCCGTGACCTTCCGAGAAATCGAAACGGGCATGTCAGATTTCCCGGGGCTGCGGGGAAAAGTTCATTCATCGCCGTCGTCCCATTCTGCTGGCCGAACGGCTATGCCCTCAGCATCCAGTTTCGGCTTATAGGCTTTTGCGGCGATTGCATCGAAGGAAGGTGCCTCCGGCCGCAGATCGAACGGAAGGCCGCCAACTTCGATTGACTTGATGAGAAAGGTATTGATTGCATCATAGAGGCTGAGACCCCAACGCGCATAGACCTCCGCTGCCTTCCTCTTCACCTCACTGGACGTGCGTGTCTTGATTTCGGCACGCCTTGCCGCTGCTGCATCTGCCGTCGGGTCGTGCACAGTCTCGGATACGGGCGAGACTCTCGTCAGGCAGGTATCTGCGAATACGGAGTGGGCAGGTACCTCACTGGCTGCCTTCGCTGCATCGAATCTTGGCATAGCTGACGGGACGGCGTGCAGCGACGCCGAGGCAGCATGCAGGTGCGGCATCCTTGAGACGGCAGAAAAAGCGAAGTGAGGGGCCTTCTGCAAGGCTTGCAATCTGATTGCAGCGCTTGGAGAAGCTCCGAGTTCCTCGGCGCATCCATCGAACCACGATCGCTTCAGAGGGCAGGGCTGTCCAGAGCCTTGAGGTTGTCTTGAGAAGGGGCTTTTGGATAGCAGAAGCAGGGTATCACCTTATGATGCAACTCTCTGTTAGAC
>ERZ791908.1798-NODE-1798-length-11198-cov-9.681594_pt1 | contig 11198 bp, 8 predicted proteins | sample MGYA00510144_ERZ791908 | MGnify/ENA primary metagenome ERZ791908 (study PRJEB30046, sample SAMN00792105) | human gut metagenome | study: EMG produced TPA metagenomics assembly of the A metagenome-wide association study of gut microbiota in type 2...
CCAGCGCCAAGGGAGCCATCGGCCGCGCGGCGTCCCCCGTGCTGGGGAGCGGGGACGCCTGCGCCGTGCCCTGGGCACCCTCGCCCGCTGCGCCCGCTCCCGCGCCAAGTACGGCGATACCTATACCGTGACCGCAACCATGGAAGGCGAGTCCCTCTCCTATTGGAGCGCCACAGGGACCTCCGGCGAGCTGCCCATCTACAATGCCCCGAACATCAGCGTGTCGGATCTCTCCAAGACCTTCGACGGGGTTCCCATCACCACTAACGACGCCCTCAAGAGCGTGACAACTGCCTCCAACGGGGCAGTCCACGTCCAGCTCCAGGAATACAGCACAAAGAAGGAGAACTACGGCTGGAATGACATTGACCAGGCCCTGAAGGCCGGCGACTATTCGAACGACGCCTCGGGCGAGCACTACCGTGTTGTCGTCACGACCGATGCAACCAGCAGCTACGCGCCCGGAAGCTACACCCAGGAGTTCCGTATCAACAAGAGGCCTACCACGACAAGCATCGCCTCGATCGACGCCGTCATGTCCAACGGCACACTCTCTGGCTGGAACATCACGGCGCAGGTCTCTGGCTTCGTCTCCGGTTACACGGGCGGCAGCGTGACCCTGTACGACACGACAAACGGTGCGAACACCGCGCTTGTCTCGGCAGACGTGCCAGATAGCGGCAAGGTGACGCTCTTCGTTGATGCCAGTGCCATCGCCAATCCCTCTGCCTGCGTGATAAAGGCAAGCTACGGCGGAGACGCTTACTACTACAGTGGCTCCGAGAAGAGCTTTGCGACCCTGCCCACCCTGCCCACCATCTCCGTGCCTGACCTCACCAAGACCTACGACGGTGTTGCCATTACCGCTGCCACTGCCAGGCCCCAGATCAGCACCAACGCCGAAAGCGGCGTAACCGTCCGGATCCAGCAGCGGGCGGGCGACAGCTGGCAGGATGTCTCCTCCGCCGAGAATGCCGGGCACTACCGCGTGCTCGCGGAGACCCAGGCATCGGCCGCCTACGTTGCCGGCTCCGCGTCGCAGGAGTTCGACATCCTCCAGGCGCCCACCGCCACGTCTGTCAGTGGCGTGAGCGAAACCTCCGGTGGCGTTGTCACGGGCTGGACCGTGACGGCCAAGGTGGCAGGGCTTGTGTCCGGACATGCAGCTGGCACCGTGACGTTCTATAGCACCGCAAGCGGTACCGACCTGCAGCTCGGTTCGCCCGTCTCGGTCTCTGCTGACGGCACAGCTAGCGCAACGATCTCTGCTGACGGCGTTTCGTCCGGTGTCTACACCATCAAGGCCGTCTATAGCGGAGCTGCCAACTATGCCGACTCCGAGGGCTCGCTTACGGCCAGCCTGAGCCTGCGCGGTATCTCCGGCACCGCCTCGTACGATAAGACCGTGGGCGATGCATCCTTCAAGCTGGACATGACTACGGGTGCGCCGACCTCCACGGATGTGTGGACCTACCGGGTGGCCGAGGACTCCTTTACCAACTTTACCCGCGAGGATGGCAGCAAGGCAGAGACTACGGTCACCGTGTCCGATGACGGCCAGGTGAGCATCAATCATGCGGGCACCGCGTTCATTGAGGTCACCCTTTCCGACACAAGTGGCACGTATGCGGACCAGACCGTCTATGTGACCGTCACGGTGGGCAAGGCCTCCCTTGTGGTTGAGCCCTACGCCTATGGTGAAGACCCTGAGACTCCTATCGGCGGTGGCCTGGCCTCGTTCGACACGGAGGCTACTGTCTTCCAGGAGGACCCAACGCTTGCGATTGATGCTGCCGTGACCGGTTCGTCCGACTTCCGTTCGCTTTCCGTCAAGCGCAATGCCGATGGCAGCGTGGCTTCCTACGAGAGCGCGGTCTACGCCACGGGCGGCAGCGCGGCAAACTACGAGGTCACCTTCACCAGGGGCAATCTCACGGTGGAGCCTGAGTCTTTGGCAGACGCCGCACGTATTATCGCTAGCGCTGATGCGACTGCGTTTACCTACAATGGCTCGACCCAGGTACCTGCGTCGTTCTCCGTCACGGATGGCGGCAGCGAACTGGCTGAGAACACCGACTATACGGTTTCTCTGCCGGATAGCTCCACTGATGCCGGAGACTATGTTGTCACGCTCACAGGCGCGGGCAACTATACCGGCACGGTCACGGTTGCCTACACCATCGCCAAGGCATCACTCTCTGTCATTACGCCAGGCGCCAGCAAGGTCTACGACGGCACTGCGCCCACCAAGGCGGACGGCGCCACGCTGCAGGGCCTCGTGGGAAATGAGACCGCGACGGTCATCGGCACCGGAAGCCAGGTCGATGCAGGCTCGTCCAGCAACGGCTATGGGATCGTATGGGATGGCACCGCAAAGGAAAGCAACTACACGGTTGCCAGCGAGAGCCTGGGCACGCTTACCGTCTCCCGCAGGACCCTGACCATCGAGACTTCGTCTGCCACCAAGGTCTACGACGGCACGCCTCTTACGGCTCCGGGCACCGTGCGTGGCCTTGCGGACGGCGATACGGTGACATTTGTCACCACCGGCAGCCAGACCGATCCGGGCTCCAGCAAGAACAGCTACACCCTCGACTGGGATGGCACCGCCAAGTTCACGAACTACGACGTTTGGGAGAACCTGGGCACCCTCACCGTCACGCAGACGGCTGACCAGATCGTGGTCACAACCACGGGCGGCACCTTCGAGTACGACGGCAGGCCCCATGGGGCATCCGTCACGGTCTCACAGCTGCCGGCTGGTCTGAGGGTCGTTGAGGCCGAGTCCAGCGCTACTGCCACGCACGTCTCTGACGGCGAGGTCAAGGCTACAGCCGACAAGCTCAAGATCATCAATGAGCTGGGGGGAGGACGTCACAGACAAGCTCAACATCACGTATGTGGATGGCACGATCTCGATTGTCCCGCGCCGACTCTTCGTCTCCACCGAGGGTGGAACCAAGCTCTATGACGGAACGCCGCTCGCGGCTATCAAGGGTGCCAAGCTTGAGGGCCTGATCGTAGGCGAGACTGCCACGCTCATCGCTACGGGCTCCCAGACCGATGCTGGCTCCAGCCCCAATACGTACCAGATCCAGTGGGGTACAGCGCATGCTGATGACTACCAGGTTTCCGAATCTCTCGGCACGCTCACCGTTACTGCCTCGAGCAGCGGCGACCCCGCCGTCAAGGACAGCCAGCCACCGAGTACCGTTGCTCCCTCTGGCAGCAGCTCAGTCGCTCGTGGCTCCGCGCAGGCGAGTGGCACGCCTAACACCGGCGACAATACCGCTGTCACCGCGATTGCGGGGGCTGCCGTCGCAGGCGCTGCTCTGATCGCTCTTGCGCTCCGCCTGCGTGCCAAGAAGAGCAAGCGATAAGAGCTTCGACTCGTCGGTTCGCGTGAGCCTGTAAGAAACGGGTGCCCGGAAATTGTTCCGGGCACCCGTTTTGTTTTCACGGAACAGAGCGCCGGGATTTTCAGGCAGGTTGAGAAGCGTGAGGGGTAAAACTCAGTGCTTTGCAAGCTTTGTCAGCAATCCCTTCCTATCGTTCTGCTGATACAGTATTGGAAGCCTGGCTATTGCGGATTGATTCAAAACGCGATTCCTTTTGGAGACGGTAGCATGAGTGAGCGGCAAAGCGAGTCCACCAATCCCACGATACCTACCCCGATGCTCGATGCACGAGAATGTTGGGAGCTTGTCGAGTTGACCAAGCGCTACGAAAGGCTTGTTGCCCCGAGTCCGTTTCAGCGCGTTGTCAAAGAAGCGAGCTCCATTGTTCCGGCGGGTGTCAAGGATGCGGCAGCTGGTATAGAAAATGTCATCTCCGAGCAGGAGATTTACGAGCAAGCCCTGAAGCTCATTGGTGATGGATTCAAGGTGCTAGAAGGGCAGGCTGCTCGTTTCAGCGTGAGCGAGGCGGACGTCATCAAGGCAATCAATGCGGTCTCTATGTCTGCTAACGTGAAGAGCGTTGAGGAGATCTGTAGGGTGCGCGGCTACGATGTGTCAAAGGCCGCGAACAGGCAGAACATCCAACACCTACTTGCCGCCACGGCCGAGGGTTGCGGTACAGGTGTCGTTGGATTTGCGGGTATACCATTCAACCTCGTGCTCAGCACGTTTCTGTACTATCGGGCGGTACAGTCTATTGCCCTCTCGTACGGCTATGACGTTAAGTACGATCCAGCAGAGCTCGTCATAGCTTCGGAGGTGTTTGCCAACGCGCTCGGTCCTCTTGGCGAGGGTGGCAGCGGCGTTTCGAGCAACGTGGCAAAGTTCATGGCGATTAGCGCCGCCCAAGGAGTGAGACAGACCGCAAAGAAGACTTGGGCGGCAATGGTCGAGAGTGGAGGCCCGGCACTTGTGCTTGCACAAATGAGGGCCCTCGCGAACGCGGCCGCAAGAAAGGCGTTGGAGAACGCGGGGCAAAAGGGCCTTGAGAATAGCGTCTTCAGAGAGATTTTCGAGCAAATTGGCAGACGCCTTACCCTAAAGACGATTCAACGCGCCGTACCTTTCGTCTCGGCGGGAATCGGTGCTCTGATTGATACCGCTCAGATGAACACAGTGCTCCAGTACGCTGACATCTTCTATCACAAGCGGTTTTTGGTCGAGAAGGAAGCCCGAGTGAACCGTCTCTTCGGGATTGCGACATTTTCTGTAGATAGTGACAGCGTCATGACGAAGGAACCGGAAAACGGTGACCTAATCGTGGGGGACATCGATCAAAACATCGCAGGCGCAGGCAAGGGCAAGGAAGCGGAGCGGTAATCTCCTCGCTCCGTCAAGTTCGGGGTATCGGGGATATTTTCCGGCAGCCCCATACTCCAAGCGCAACGCTTCTGAGAAGACTAAACCCACGGTGCCCCTCCGATGGTGCTTGCAAAGACATACGTCGGAAGAGAGCGCACCAACGAGAACACCAATGGACTACTTGAGGACTTTTCCCTCAAGGGCGAGGGCATGGGCTTGACCGCCGTCGAGAAGGCAAAGGCTGGCAATATGCTAGGCTGAATCTCAGACCGCGCAATGCCTGGGCTGAAAATGCCTTAAGAGGTCTTCCGCTCAGAGACGTTGCGCTTGCCCTGAGGATTCGCTCGCCAATAATGCCGAATATCAAGGAAGACAAAATGAACGGTCACTACGAGTTTGAGGGAAACGAGCTTGCCGGGAAGAGCGTAGCCTTCGGCAAGAAACTGGACACGATGGACCCAGCTGAGGGACTTAAGGTTGTTAAGCTATGCGGGGGTATCCCACAGAAGAGTGCCGTAAAGTCCACTGAGGTTTTCGTTGTAGGTAACGACGTTATGGACTCTACGAACGCGGGCGATGAGATTCCCATCTATGTTAGAAATGCTCTCGATTCGGACATCACTGTTATCAGTGAGGATGAGTTTTGGCACTTGGTTGGCATGAAAGTCGGTGATCGTGGGGTTGCCGACAGGTGGGTTATCGTGGACGATGAGCTCGCTGGTGGAAAGGTCGACGTCAGCAACGAGCCAGCGTGGGACGGCCACAAAGCTCCGTACAAGCTGTTCATACAACACACGACCATCAAGTCTACTACTGACGGAGGATGGAACATCATCGATTGCGGTCCACTCGATGAAAGTGGGTTTCCTGAGTTTAGCTCACAACCCTGGTACTCAAGACCCAAGAATAAGGACAAGGGTCGTGGTGCGGCGACGAGCGAGGAGCTTGACTATAGGGACCTCATTGGTAAGGTTGTCATATCCGACACCTATGCTCCCGAATCGTGTGCAAACCTATTTGATGGCCTGCAATACTGTGCTGAGTTCGATTTGCAAAAACTCGACACGTCAAGGACGACTTCGATGGCAAATATGTTCAGAGGTTGTTCTTCCATCAAGACTCTGCTTGACATCGGATGTCTCGACATCTCGAACGTAACAAGCATGAGCGGGATGTTCTTCGGCTGTATGTCGCTGCGAGTCGTCGACATGCTCAAATGGGATATGGATTCCCTTAAGTATGCAGCCGCGATGTTTTCAAATTCCCCCGCGTATGCACTGGTAAATGACAAGGCAGTCCAAAGGCTCCAATCAAGTGAGGTTGATACTACCAATATGTTTGATTCGGGAACCATGCACGGAACGTGGCTTAAGTCATCAGCTATATAAGGGGACGTAGATGCAGTTCGGAAAAATTAGCGAAAAGACAAAGCGCGTTGGTGAGTTGATAAGAAAGATCACCGAGTTGGGTCAGGAGCAAAAGGCTGATATAAATGACGTGCGAAATCTTATCAAGCTGATAGAGACGAACTACTCTGACATACAAGATGACGTATTTGTAAGCTCGGTTGCCACAGTGTTGAGGGAAATCGACAAAGACGGAAGAGTTGACAGTTCGGAGAAGGATTTACTCCTGTCTTTTGAGAAAACGCTCGAAGAGCCTATTTCTAGCGAGCCGGTCACAGAGGTATTGGGAAAAAACTTCGTTCTAACGGGAGATTTTGACATTCAAGGTGGCAAGCAGACCGTTGAGGAAATGATTTCTGCTGCTGGCGGCGTTGTCAAGAGCGGCACGTCGAAAAAGGTTCAGTACGTAGTACGCGGTAACAAGGGCAGTGAGGCCTGGTCATTCGGAAACTTTGGAACAAAAATCGAGAAAGCTTTGACTTTGAATCTCACCGGTAAGGCAAAGATTAAGATTGTTTCGGAGGAGGCGCTACTGGCCTATTTCAAGCTGAACAGTCAAGACGCGATGGACGTTTTACGCAACCAAGAAGCGAGGTTCAGCGCTCAATGGAATTCTGCAAAAGTTGTCTCAAACAACTTCACTGGGCTCACTAATGTCCAACAAAAAGTGTTTGACCTGGTAAAGTATGGACATAACGTCTATCTGACGGGCCTTGGCGGAACGGGAAAGTCTTATGTTCTTAATAAAATAATCGAGTGGGCGGGTAAAGCTGGCAAGAATGTGATTGTTTGCGCTCCAACCGGTATAGCCGCTCTTAATATCGGGGGCTCGACAATACACAGAGCTCTAGATATAAACCCAAACAAAACGCTTCAGATGAACCCATATCCGACAATTAAGGATGGCTCTCCAATACCCGAGTGCGACCTGATGATTGTCGATGAAATATCTATGTGCAGAATGGACCTCTTTGACTACCTCTCTAGCGTTCTTTTCAAGGCCGCTCGCATAAGGGAGAAGGAAGGAAAGCCTCGCTGCCAGCTCGTCGTAGTCGGAGATTTCTGTCAGCTCCCACCAGTAGTACAAAAAAGCGAGCGCCCGATACTTGAGCAAAAGTACGGATTTGATGTTGGTGGAGCATACGCGTTTATGGGCAAGTATTGGAACAAATGGACCTTTAAGTCTGTTGAGCTTACTGAGGCAATAAGACAAAGGGATTCAGACTTTGTTGCCGCGCTCAACGCTTGTAGGGTGGGAGATACAAGAGGAGTGCACTGGATTACAGAACACTCTTCCAAACACCCGATAGATAACGCAATAGTACTTTGTGGCAGAAATACAAAAGCGGAGAGCGAAAACAACAAGCGACTTGGAATGTTGGACGCCCTATCCACCACGTACATCGGTGAAAAGACCGGAGAAGTGGAAGAGAAGGATATGCCAACAGCAGAACGCCTAACACTTAAGCCGGGTGCTCGGGTCATGTCACTAATTAACGACCGCGAGGACACGTATATGAACGGAACCCTCGGAACAGTAATTAAATGCAAAAAAGACGGTGTCGCCGTAATGTTCGATGGAGGACGAACTGAGCTCGTGCCTTTGCATACGTGGAACGTTACTAAGCCAACAATAGTCGACGGGAAGACAAAGAGCGAGACTATTGGCACATATACCCAGGTTCCACTAAAACTTGCTTGGGCCATTACGATTCATAAATCACAAGGCCAAACTTTCGATTCGGCAACATTGTTTCCGGAGTGCTGGGACTATGGTCAGTTGTATACGGCTCTGTCACGCCTCACAAAGGTCGAGAATCTATTTATCGCAGAACCAGTTAACGATAGCTATCTAAAGACGTCGCCAGACGTAATTAAATTCCTAGAAGGTCGCTATGAAGGGCATTTCTGCGGTTAGCCATAATGTCAGGCCCGGCGAGGACTTCGTGCAAAGGTCCCTGCAGGCTAAGCGCCTGTCCGTAAGGTAGAGCTGTAGGGGTCTGGTTGGTGCGATAGCCGCTCGGGCACCCGAAATGGGCCAAGCCCCACCTGGTGACCGATGCTCGGTCTGGAGGGAGGCCTTCGTTCCACACCTCGAGAAGCTCGGAGGAAGGGAGTGGTACTGAAAGTCAGGCCTGACTAAACACAGCTGGGACGCTTAGACATGGGCGCCCACCTCCCTCTCGATCTCTGCAAGCTCGGCTGGCGTAACGTAGCCCATCCGCGCTGCCTCGCGAGCTGCGTCGATGGCGCGGATGGGTCCCAGGGTCCGTACGGACTCGCGGATTGCGTCCGCCGCCTCCTGGCAGGCGATGCCCTCGTACCAGGTGACACGGTCTGGGTGCCTCCGCCAGACGAGCCTCACGCCCTCGCCGAGGCTGCGCCTGGTCCTCCTGGGCGTCGCCACCCGGATTGCGCGCGGGTCGGTGGGGGAAAGGCCGAGGAGCGCTACCACGGACTCACCGTAGAGATAGGAGCCCTCGCCCGCGGCCCTCACGGCCAGCGCGTAGGGAGCCTCCTCCTGGTAGGGCCACACAGGCACTCGGTAGACGCCGCGGGCGACGCGCTCAAGCCTTCCACGCGCCGCGTACTGCACGACCTCTGCGTCGGAGACACCGAGCGCCCTGGCCTCCGCAGTCGTCACGAGGCCGTAGTCGTCAGCCGCAGCGTATATGTCGTCAATCTTAGCCATGGCAATAGTATAGCGTAAGTACTCTATTATTGACACAATACCTTCCGCTCGCACCTAGCTTTCGAGAGGGTCGAATAGGTGCCGCCTCTACCGAACCTGCCAGGGGAAGTACTGGATCGTCACGCTGCTCTCGCGCACCTCAAGGTGCTCCCCGCAGAAGTCCCCCGCCATTCGGTGCACTCCGCTGACCCTTCCCGCTAGGATGTCGTGGCACGCTTGGGCGACCTGAGCCGACACGTCCCTCCCCATGGGCAGGACGTTTCTGTCCACTCCCTCGGCAACGTGCCCGAAGTAGTGCCTGTCGTAGCGTGTTCCAAGGCGCTCGATCTTCTCCGCAGTCGCAATCGTTGCCGAAAGGGTGTTTCTTACGGGGTCGGTGTTGTCCTCCAGGGAGAGCAGAATCGTGTTCCAGCATGCGTCACCGGAGAACAGGATTCTCTCGCGAACGTCCAGAAAGCTGAGGCCACCTGCGGTGTGCCCCGGCGTCTCGTAGACCAAGACGTCGCGGTTTCCCAGCTGGATGACGTCCCCCTCGCGGAGGGGCTTTAGGGATGGGGGAGCGGCAAACTCCCGGAGGTCTTCGTCGGACAGGTGGTAGAGTCCGTCGCACACGCCCATCATCGTGTGGAGGTACTCCCTCCTCGTGCTTATGGACACGCCGAGCGCCTTGCACCAGTCGGCAGGGTGCATGGCAACCTCGTCAAAGAAGCCCATGCCGCCCACATGGTCAAAGTGCCCGTGCGTGATGGCCACCCTGATAGGCTTGCTCGTGAGCCGCCCCAGTATGGAGGGGAGGTCGACGGCGCCCAGGCCGGTGTCGATGAGAAGGGCCTCCTTGCTCCCTTCCAGGAGATACATCGAGTCCATGCCGCACTCGTTGATGTGCCAGGTGCGGTATGCAATCTCGGTTATCGTCGTGGCGTCTGGCATACTCCTCGCCTCCCAAGCGCCTATGCCCGCAGATGGTGTGGTTTGTCTCCCTACGCGGAGGTGAGCTTAAGGCCAATCACGCAGGCAACCAGTCCGCAGACAAAGGCGACCTGCAGCGGCGTGGCACCCTCCCCGCCGATGATTGCGGAGTAGGCAAAGGTCAGGGTTGCCCCAATACCAACCCACACCGAGTACGCCACGCCCAGGGGAATGTCCCTGACGGCGTGTGAGAGCCCCAGCATGCTCAGGGCCATGGCAACGAAGAAGACAATTGTGGGGACGGGGCGCGAAAAACCCGCGGACTTGTCGAGCGCGGCAGCCCACACGCACTCGAGGACGCCGGAACCAACGAGAATTGCCCAAGACACGATGAAACCTCCTGACGAGAGGGAAGCGGATGTGCTGCCGTCTTTTCCCTCCTGGTACGGCAGTGCTCGTCAGAATCCGAGTGCGTCGGATGCGGGCATTCTACCATGGCTTGTCGGTTGCGGAGGGGTGTTGACATTGTTTGTCTGCTGAGTCGTGAACGCCCTCTATTTGCAACTACATTTATCTGGCCGCTATACACGTAGACAGTCTTTTGCCGTCTCGGAGTCGCACCCCACTGTTGTGAACCCAGAATGGGAGATACTGCTGTCGAGTTGACGCTGCCCTCTGGTAGGTGAAAAGTGCGGGGTCATGAATCAAGAAAAGAAAGGGCTGATGCGATGGATGAGGACTTGAGGCAAAAGCTGAAGTCGTATTTCTCCGCCCCTGCAGACGCTTCGGTAACAATTAAGTTTGCCGGTTGGACCGATGACGACTTCATAAAGCTGGATGCCCTTGGGCTCCTGGAGCCACGCACACCAGAGGAATGTGAGAAATACTACGAGATTCGCAGCGAATGTATGGGCGAGTAGGTAAACAGCAGGCTTGACGACAACCTGCTAAGGATCTCCTTAATCCTTGGGGAAACAACTGGCGCAGTGGTTAACGCGACACATACTGATGACCGCATCGTATTGAATCGTAGACGGTGGTGCGCAATCGCTATCCAGCAAACCATGAGATTAGTAAGTCGTGTGATTTGCCTCTTCAAGAGGCTCACGTTATGAGGGACATGGCGGACGCTCTTGGCGTCAACGCCAGCCAGCCGATATCTGTCTATGCAAGTATCTCTAATGAGTGGGTGTATCGCCGTAACAGCGATGTACCGGGCAGTGTTCCATAACGCAGGCACTCGGGCGAGCTTTCGGTGTTGGTTGTACCCCGATTCCTGGAACAACTCCTTTGGAGGCACGGTTCTGAGGCTCGAGCCCCTCGCCAAAGACAAGCACGCTTACATGGTCCAGATGCAGCCAGTCCTACGTCAATTTGTGGGTGTCGGTCATAATCTTACTTACGCTGATGAAGGGTGATGAGGTTGTCGAG
>ERZ791908.1808-NODE-1808-length-11111-cov-4.218614_pt1 | contig 11111 bp, 9 predicted proteins | sample MGYA00510144_ERZ791908 | MGnify/ENA primary metagenome ERZ791908 (study PRJEB30046, sample SAMN00792105) | human gut metagenome | study: EMG produced TPA metagenomics assembly of the A metagenome-wide association study of gut microbiota in type 2...
CGAGCCGGAGCGGCTGGGCCGGACGCTCCAGTTTTCAGACACCGGGCTCCACCCGGCCCAGCCCGACCACTCCCGGCATCTGGATGCCGCCCGGCTGGGTGTGCCTGTCCTTGCGGCGGGAATCCCCACCCTGATGCAGGCCGAGGAGGGCCGGGATCTGGTCGTTACGCCCCGGGACCTGGACGGGGTCATCGCCCACGGTGCGGCCCTGCTGGGGGCTGCCATCAACCGGGCCCTGCAGCCAAAGCTGAGTGTGGCGCAGTTGTGCTGGCTGGTGGGGTAACCCTCTCGGTCTCGCCTTCGCTCGCCTGCTCCCCTGATAGGGGCCAGTTTTATGCTGCTGCCGGCCCGCCTCTCCTACTGGGAGAGGCAGCAATCCGTTCGCATTGACGGAGCGGTTCTCTCATATCTATTTTGCAGAAGGGGGTGAGGTTCCATGCGCAGGCGGGAAATGGCGGGGTGCGGGCATCCCCTGCCTTTTGCGGCGGCGGCAGGCCTTGCGCTGGGGCTGGCACTGTTTGCGCACCAGCTGCTCCTCACGCTGGCAGCAGTGGTCATCGGGCCGCTGCCCGCCGTGCAGACCGCCCTCTATCTGAGCCGGAAAGACCTCTCCGGGGCCGCCGCACAGGCCGCAAGCGAACCCATGCAGGGAACGCAGGCAGATCCTGCACAGGAGGCTCCCGCCCTGCCTGCCGGTGACATCGAAGCCTACCTCGTCCCACTGGAAGGCGATGATGCCCGCCCGGAGGGAGCCGGTGCCATCCTGGAAAAGAACTATCCGCAGGGCAGCGGGGAGAAATACATTCCCTGCGGCAGCGGCAGCATCAAGAACAACACCAACGTCTCCAGCGCCGACATTGCCGCCGAGATCACCAACCCGCTCCCCTTTGCGGTGGAGTGGAACAGCCCCAACCCGCAGATCCTCATCATGCACACCCATGCCACTGAGGACTACCGGCTCTCGGCAAGGCTGTGGTACCGCCCGGGGGACGGTTCCCGCACCACCGACCGGGACCTCAACATGTGCGCTGTGGGCCGGGTGATGGCGGACACCCTCAACGCCGCCGGACTCAATACCCTGCACGATGAGACCCTGAACGACTACCCCAGCTACACCGGCAGCTATGCCAACAGCCGCGCGGTGGTGCAGCAATACTTATCGCAGTATCCCAGCATCAAGATCGTGCTGGATGTCCACCGGGATGCCATTGAGACCGAGAACGGTTCCCGCATGGCCCCGGTGTGCACCGTCAACGGGCGGCAGGCAGCGCAGGTGATGATCATCTGCGGGTGCGACAACGGCACCACAGTCAGCCTGCCCAACTACCGGCTCAACCTCCGTTTTGCCGCCGCCTGGGAAACCGCCATGGAGGGCCTGTACCCCGGCTTCACCCGCCCGGTCCTGTTCAGCTACCGGTTCTACAATCAGGATCTGACCCCCGGCAGCCTGCTCATAGAGATCGGCGGGCACGGCAACAACCTGAACGAGGCCCTCTATGCCGGGCAGCTGGCGGCCAATGGGCTGATCCAGGCAATCAAAAATGCCGCTGGCTGACCAGCGGCATTTTTGATTGCTTATTCGTATACGATGCAGCCCAGGATCTGCTTGCCCAGCCGAACGATCTTCTCGTTCTGCTCCCGCACGGCATCGGTGCGGGTGACCGTGCAGTCGGCAGCCAGCACAATGGCATCGGCAGCCACCACATGGGGCACGGTGGCAGCGGCCTTGAGGATGCTCTCGGCGGCGGTCACGCTCTGGCCGCGCAGGGGTTCCGTGGCCTGCAGGGCAGCGGCCAGTGCTTCCAGCTGGTCCGCAGGCAGGTCGCCGGTGACCAGAATATTCTTCGCCTCCGGGGCGCGGCTGCGGATGGTCTGAGCCATCAGGCAGAGCATCTCAGCGTCCGCGCTGCCATCGGGGCGGCCCTCCATCTGATAGAGCTTTGCATCCAGCTTTCCGGCCTTCTTGGTGCGGTCGCTGGCCAGCGCGCCCAGCACGGGCAGGCCGGTGGAGCGGTTCAGCTCGCTGGCCGAATAGACCATGCCGTCCAGCAGGAACCTGACCACGACCACGCCGCAGGCAAGCACACCGCCCAGCAGGAAGCCAATGAGCAGGTACTTTACCACCGAGGAGGCAGCGCCGCCGCCCAGTGCGGGCTCCTCCGCACTCTCCCAAGTACTCTTAGCAGAAGCCAGATTGTCATCCAGCGCCTGACGGGCACTCTGCAGTTCCACCAGCTGGCTCTGCAGATTCTGAACATCTTCATTGCTCGTCTGCTGCAACGCACGCAGTTCCGTGGAGACCCCCTGTGTCACGCTCTGATCAATCATGCGTACACTGTGGCTGCACACAGCAGCTGCCGCTTTATCATGGATCAGATCCAGACGACCCAGCAGCGCGTTCAGAATTTTCTCTGCGGTCTGCTGATCTGCAGCATACACCTGCAAGGTCATCACGCCGTTATACTCGCCACTGTCGTTCTGGGAAAGTTCTACCGTGACCACGCCCTTCAGGTAGCGCACATCTACCCCTACGGCATCAGCGGCAGCATTCATGGAGTCACCGCTGACCAGCTGTTTCTGATATGCAGCCAGCAACGCACCGGTCGGGTCAACATTCTGATACGCAGAACCCGGCTGGATTTTGTAGCCGCTGTCAATATAAAGGTCAGCCTGCGCCGTCCAGACATTATAAACGTCCAGATTTTTTAGCAGCGACTTTTCTGCATAGTCCTGTGCCTGTTTCAGTGCTTCCTGCACACTAGACTGCGCATCCTCGTTGCTCTTCGCCGTCAGCTCGTACTGCTGCACAGCAAACTCATAATCCTTCTCTTTCTGCTGATACTCAGCCAGAGCCTCTTCATAAGCAACCTGATCTTCTGCCGAAACAGCGCCGCCGCGCAGGATCTTTACCCCGGCAAGGCCGCCAGCGATCACAGCACACACCACCGCGGTCAGCAGGATGGGCTTGAGCTTGTGCAGAAGGGTCACCATGAGCGCGACGAGGTCGATCTCTTCCTCATCCTGTGCGCCGGTGGGGTACATTGTTTGGTTTTCGTTCATGCTCTACTCCTCAGGACAAAGCCAATCTTCATGTTTGTTCCGTTTTGTGCAATGCACATACTATAACAGGATAAATAATATCATTCTTTCCGGCAGAATTCAACCGTTTTTCCACAAAAAGCCGATTGACAAACCGGTGCTGCTGTGCTATTTTTAGAATTACTGAAAAGCAAAGATCGGGAAAAGTAACGCATCCCGGACGCTACAGAGAGCGCGGCAGCAGCTGAGAGCCGCGTGCGGGCCAGTGCGCGAACGAACACCCGGGAGCTGCAAGCTGAACACGGCATTCCGCCGCCAGTAGGTGCGCCGCAAAGCCCAGCGTTACCAGGGCAGCGCTTATTGGAGCGCGCGAGCGACCGGACACTTCCGGTAATTCAGGTGGCACCGCGGACATTACAAGACAGCTTGTTCGCCCTGAAAATTCAGGGCAAAGCTGTCTTTTTATTTTTATATCGGAGGAAAGAAAGATGGAACGTACTGAGATCGTCTCGCTGTACAAGAACACTCCCGCCGACGGCACGGTGGTCACCGTGTGCGGCTGGGCCAAGAACATCCGTGATTCCAAGAACATCGGCTTCATCGCCCTGTCGGACGGCGGCTGCTTCAAGACCCTGCAGGTCGTGCTGGAGGCAGGCAAGCTGGCAAACTACGAGGAGGTCATCCACACCGGCCTGTACAGCAGCCTGCGCATTGTGGGCCGCATCGTCCTGACCCCGCAGGCAAAGCAGCCCTTTGAGCTGAACGCCGACAGCGTGGAGATCCTGGGCGACTGCCCCGCAGACGAGTACCCCCTGCAGAAAAAGAAGATGAGCATGGAGTATCTGCGCACCATGCCCACCCTGCGCCCCCGCACCAACACCTTCAACGCCGCATTCCGCGTGCGCAGCGTGGCTGCCTACGCCATCCACAAGTTCTTCCAGGAGAATGGCTTCATCTACTCCCACTCTCCCCTGCTGACCGCTTCCGACTGCGAGGGTGCCGGTGAGATGTTCCAGGTCACCACGCTGGACCTGCAGAACGTGCCCAAGAACGAGGACGGCACCGTGGATTACAGCCAGGACTTCTTTGAGAAGCCCGTCAACCTGACCGTTTCCGGCCAGCTGGAGGCCGAGGCCATGGCCATGGCCTTTGGCAAGGTGTACACCTTCGGCCCCACCTTCCGTGCGGAGAAGAGCTTTACCACCCGCCACGCCGCCGAGTTCTGGATGATCGAGCCCGAGATGGCCTTCTGCGACCTGAAGGGCTACATGGACACCGCCGAGGCCATGACCAAGTTCGTCATCCGCTATGTGCTGGACAACTGCCCCGACGAGATGGCCTTCTTCAACCAGTTCATCGACAAGGGCCTGATCGAGCGCCTGGAACTGGTGGCAAACAGCGAGTTCGGCCGCATCACCTACACTGAGGCCATCGAGATCCTGAAGAAGAACAACAAGAAGTTCCAGTTCCCCGTGGAGTGGGGCGTGGATATCCAGACCGAGCACGAGCGCTACCTGACCGAGGTCGTGTTCAAGAAGCCTGTCTTTGTCACCGATTACCCCAAGGAGATCAAGAGCTTCTACATGAAGATGAACGCGGACGGCAAGACCGTGGCCGCAGCTGATATGCTGGTGCCCGGCATCGGCGAGCTGATCGGCGGCAGCCAGCGCGAGGAGAACTACGACAAGCTGGTGGCCCGCATGGACGAGCTGGGCATGGACAAGACCAACTACGAGTGGTACCTGAACCTGCGCAAGTTCGGCGGCGTGGAGCACGCCGGTTACGGCCTGGGCTTCGAGCGGATGATCATGTACCTCACGGGCATCCAGAACATCCGTGACGTGCTGCCCTTCCCCCGCACCGCTTACGGTTTCTAAGGATTAAATTCAACCCTCTCAGTCAAAGCCTGTCGGCTTTGCCAGCTCCCCCGAAGGGGGAGCCTATTGCGGCTCTTGGATAAAGGCAGCATAGCCTCTCCCCTCGGGAGAGGTGGCATTGCGGAGCAATGACGGAGAGGGTTGTTTTCAACAAGGAGATAAATACAAGTGGAAAATATCGCTCCTGCCCTGTTGGACTGGTTCTATGCCAGCCGCCGCATCCTCCCCTTCCGGGAGGACCCCACGCCCTACCATGTCTGGCTGAGCGAGATCATGCTGCAGCAGACCCGGGTCTCGGCAGCGCTGCCCTACTACGAGCGCTTCCTTGCCGCCCTGCCGGATATCCCCGCGCTGGCCGGATGTGAGGAGGAAAAGCTGCACAAGCTGTGGGAGGGGCTGGGTTATTACAGCCGGGTGCGCAATCTGCAGAAGGCAGCGAAGATCGTCTGCGCTCAGTACGGCGGGCAGCTGCCTGCTGATTACAACGCCCTGCTGGCCCTGCCCGGCATCGGGGAGTACACGGCGGGGGCCATTGCATCCATCAGCTTCGGCCTCCCGGTGCCCGCTGTGGACGGCAACGTTCTTCGGGTATTTGCCCGGCTCTACAACGACCCCCGGCTGGTCACCGACCCGCAGGTGAAGCGGGAGTTCACGGCACGGGTCATGGAGCACCAGCCGCCCGCAAAAGCCGGAGACTACAATCAGGCCCTGATGGAGCTGGGCGCGCTGGTCTGCCTGCCCAACGGCGCCCCCCTGTGTGAGCAGTGCCCGCTGGGCACGCTCTGCCGGGCCCGGGCCGCAGGCACCGCCCTCTCCCTGCCCCAGAAAACGCCCCCCAAGGCCCGGCGCATCACACCGGTCACGGTGGCGCTGGTGCTGAACGAGGGCCGGGTGCTGCTCCAGCAGCGGCCCGCCAAGGGCCTGCTGGCCGGGCTGTGGCAGCCGGTGCTGTGGGAGGATACCACCCTCACCGCCGCAGAGACCGCCGCCCGCCTTGCTGCCCTGGGGCTGGACTGCACAGGGGTACATTTCACGCCCCTGCCTGCGGCCAAGCACATTTTCACCCACATCGAGTGGCACCAGAGCGGCTATTTTCTCACTGTGCCGGAGCAGCCCGCTCCCGCAGGCTGCGTCTGGGCCGGAAAGGAACAGCTGGAGGCCGCGTATACCCTGCCCGGTGCCTTCAAGGCCTATAAAAAGCTGCTGCTGACCAAATTGCTGTGATCCCCCGGATTGATGAAATTTCTGCATTTCGGATTGTAATTTTTTGCTTTTCCGGGTATAATAGCCTTATCAAAATGAACTCCGGTTCCATGAACCACCGTTCCCCACCAGAAAAGGAGTGTGTCCTATGAAGAAATCCTGTCTGATCGCTGTTATCGCCACGCTGGCCGCTGTGGCCGGTGCGCTGGCCGCCGTGGCTGTCTATCTGCACCGCCGTGAGAAGGAGCTGGACGAGTACGAGCGTCTGCTGTTTGGCGAGGATAAGGCCGAGACCATTGAGCCTGCCGCAGAGCAGCCCGCAGAAGATGCTTCTGCCGAGGATGCCGCAGAATAAACCAAACACCAAAAAACGCACCCGGCTTGTCCCTGCAAGCTGTGGTGCGCTTTTTTATACGCCGCATTGATTTGAAATCAACCTCTCAGTCCCCGCTCCGGCGCGGCCAGCTCCCCTGGCAGGGGAGCCAAGTGCAGGGATGCGGCTTTGTAACAGGAGTACATATCCATGAAACGATTTTTGTTGTGGGTCGTTGGTGTCATTCTGGGCGTTGCCGTGCTGCTGGGCGCGGTGATGACCGTGAGCTATTCCTTTACCGGCGAGGGTTTCTGCCCGGCGGCAGACACGCAGTTCGGCGGGCAGGCGCTGGAAGTGAACGGCTCCTGCTGGCAGGTGCCGCTGCTGGGCGGCGTGTTCGATAAGGTGTTCACCAGCCCCGAAACGCTCACCGTGCAGAAACTGGGCGTGCTGTATGACGCACACCCAGCCCTCGCCCTGCCCGATTGGGCCAGCTACACCACCCTGACCATCGAGACCGACATCGGCAGCATCGTATTTGCTGGGTCAGCCTCTCAGTACGAGGACTTTCTCTTCCCTGCCAACGGGGATTACAAGGCAAAGCTGACGGTCTGGCGGCTGCCGCAGGATTATCTCGCCACCCAGTTTGAGGGCGGAACCACCGGTGCCATCCGCAAGAACCTGGGCGTGGAGCACCCGGCCAAACCCACGGGCTGGTACAGCTACTCCTTCCGGTTCACCCTGCAGGCCAGCGCGGAGGTCGCCCTTTCCACCGAGCGGCTGGAGCAGGGCGGTGTGGCGGCGCTTTCCATCACCGGCCTGACCGGCGAGACCGCTCCCGCCGTGGAGACCGATCTGGGCAGCGTTCAGTGCGTCCGGCTGGGCAGCGGCTGGCGTGCCTACATTCCCGCCGCCTACAACGCCTCGGCGGGTGGGCACACGGTCAACGTTACCGTCAACGGCGAGACCTTTGCCCGGACGCTGACCGTTCTGCCCAAGGATTTCGGCACCGTGGAGGTGGAGCCGGAACCTGCATCCACCGAGGCCGCCAACACCGAGTTCCGGAACAACATCTGGCCTCTGTACGAGCAGCCCGTGCGGGAAAAGCTCTGGGCCGGTGCTTTCCTCTGCCCGGCAGAAAACTACATGACGCTGGTGGATTTCGGTCAGGTCAAGGTGACCGGCGGCCAGCAGGGCAGCCGCTCCAACTCCACCCGGCTCTACACCATCCCCGGTGAGCCCTGCCGTGCCCCGGCGAATGGCGTGGTGGTCTTTGCAGGCGATCTGGCCCTCACCGGCAGCACCGTGGTCATCGACCATGGCTGCGGCGTGCGCAGTTATCTGTATGGCCTGCAGGAGCTCTCCGTGACCCGCGGCCAGACCGTGGAGCGGGGGCAGGCTGTCGGCGTGCTGGGCGAGGAGCTGACCATGGACTTCAAGCTCGGCAGCAAGAGCGTGAACCCCTGGCCCCTGTTCCAGACCAGCGGTGGGTTATTCTGGCAGGAGAAGGGCTGATCCTGCAAAAAATTTGCAGAAACTTGTAACGCTTTCTCCTTTTCTGCGTTATTGGGGTGAAAGGCCATGAAAAAGGAGGGCAAAAGACGATGAAAACGAATTGTGATATCATCCGTGACCTGCTGCCGCTGTATGCGGAGCACATCACCAGTGAGGCCAGCAACGCACTGGTGGAAGAGCATCTGGCCGAATGTGAAGCCTGCCGCGCCGAGCTGGAACAGATGGAGCAGCCGGTGCCGGTGCGGCCGGAAGCGCAGCCGGATGCGCCCCTGCGCAGGATCAGGGCCGCCCTGCAAAGAAGGAGCATCCGTGCAGCAATCGGCTCAGTGCTGGCGGCCCTGTGCGCTCTGGCACTGATATTCTGGATGGGCACTGCCCGCGTCCCGGCCACCACAGAGCAGGCTCAGTTCTGGACCTACAACCGCAAAGAGAATGGTGCAGACATCTGCATTCTGGAAGCGCAGGGCGAGGGGGTCTGGCTGGATATGGAGGACACCTTCAGCTGGGGCAAGCCGCAGATCACTGTGCGGGCCATGCGCTACCGCTTTCCGGGCGCGCATCGGGTACTGACAGCTCTGGTGGGTTCTGATCGATCCTCTGTATGGGTCATGGTGTCTCGCACCCAGCTGCTGACCGTGGACTGCGCAGACCAGACCCTGTACTACCGCGATGGACAGCAGGTAGACCGCTACATCGTGCAGGAAAACCCGGACGGTACCTTCGACTACGCCTACGGCACCGACCAGGAATATGGCACTGACTTTAAGAAGGGCTGAGCCTATGGACATCGACAGCATTTACCGGCTCTATTTCCGGGATGTGTTTCTGTTCCTGCAGGGCCTGACCCACAACGAGGCGCTGGCCGAAGAACTGACGCAGGAGACTTTCTTCAAGGCTCTGGACGGCCTGAAGGACTACGACGACCGGCAGGATGTACGGGCGTGGCTGTTCACGGTGGCCCGCAACGCCTATTATTCCCACTGCCGCCGGACAAAGCACACTGCCCCGCTGGAAGATGCCGAAACCGCCCCCGCCGACACTCCGGACATTGCCCAGCTGCTGGTCGATCAGGATGCGGCATTCACTGTACATCAGTGCCTGCACACACTGGACGAGCCTTACAAAGAGGTGTTCAGCCTCCGGGTATTCGGCGAGCTGCCCTTTGAGCGCATCGGGCTGATCTTCGGCCACAATGCCGCATGGGCCCGGGTGACCTACTACCGGGCCAAGACCCAGCTGCAGAAGATGCTTTCCTCTTCCACCTGACATTCCCTATCACAGCAGAACACCCCCGGCCCAAAGGCGCGGGGGTGTTCTTTTTGTGCGCAGGACTCAGACCGTTTTGCCTGCTCAAGCTGATCAAAATAAAAGGGGGTTAGGGCTTCGTTGATTGTTGCGTTGGCAGCTCCACCGCAATGGTAGTGCCCTTGTCCGAGCTTTCCTCCACCCAAACGGAGCCGCCGTGGAGGTCGGCAATCTCCCATACCAGTGAAAGCCCCAGTCCTGCGCCGCCGTATTCCCGGCTGCGCGACTTGTCCACCCGGAAGAAGGGCTGGAAGATACTGCGCTGATACACCTCCGGGATGCCGCAGCCGGTGTCGGAGACGCGGAGCAGGAGCTTTTCCAACTCCTGAGTGACAGAAACCCGTACCGAGCCGCCCGGCCGGTTGTACTTGACAGCATTCTCCGTCAGGTTGAAGATCAGCCGGTAGATCAGTGCATCGCTGCCGGTCATAATGCCGTCGCCCTCCGCCGTCAGCGTAACGCCGAGCTTATCTGAGAGCGGCGCAAGATCTGTGAAGATCTCCTCGATCATGGGAGCGAGCTGGATCCGCTCGTTCCGCGCCACCTGCCGCAGATTGCTCATCTCCAGCAGCGTCTTGGTCATCTGTGCCAGCCGTTCCGTCTGCTCACGCAAAAGCGTGAGGAACTCCGCCGTCTCCGGCCGCACATCAGGATGCTCCGCGGAAAACAGCTCCAACTGCGCCTGCATGAGTGCCAGTGGCGTGCGCAGCTCGTGGGCGGCGTTGCCGGTGAACTGCCGCTGGGCGGAAAAGGCGTTGTTCAGCCGCTCCAGCATCTGGTTGAACGAGCGGCTCAGCTGCCGGAACTCCGAAATAGTGTCTTCATCGATCCTCATATCGGCAAGATTGTTCAGCTGCACCTGCTCCACCTGCGAGGTAAAGCTGCGCAGGGGCTTGAGAGCGCGTCCGCTGACGAAATAGGCGAGGATGCCGCTGAGCAGCGTTACCGCCGCCGTGATGTACCAGTTGGTGGTGCGGAAGCGCCCCTGCACCCCATCGACAACGATGGTCAACTCCTCGTTGGGCGCTATGAGCTGCGGGTCAAAGCTCGCCGCTCCGCCATCATTCAGGATCACCGTGCCGCCGCCCTGTAAGCTGTCCGCAATGGTGTCCATATAGTACACACCGGAGGAGCACAGCAGCAAATTCATGGCCACGCAGGTGATGCCGATGAGCAGGACGGTCATCAGCGTGATGCGCCACTGCAGGGAAAGCCGCTTCATTCCTCCTCGCCTCCCATCAGATAGCCCTCGCCAATGCGGTTGCGGATGGGGTCATAGCCCAGCACGGCGCGGAGCTTTTTGCGCAGGGCGGAGATGTGGACGCGAATGGAATTGCTGAAGCTGTCCACGCTGTTGTCCCAAACGTGATCCATCAGCTCTTCCTGACTCACGGGCCGCCCCTGATGCACCATCAGGTATTCCAGGATCCCCGTTTCCTTCCGGGTGAGCGTCAGCGTCTGCCCGTTGACGGCGGCGGTACGGGAGCGGGTGTCAAAGGTCAGGTCTCCGCAGCTTAGCAGCACATCCTGCTGGGTGAACTGCCGCAATGTCAGGCTGCGGATGCGGGCCTCCAGCTCCGCCAAGTGGAAAGGCTTTGCCAGATAGTCGTTCGCCCCGGCATCCAGCCCCTGCACCTTGTCCTCCACTTCGCTGCGGGCGGAGAGGATCAGCACCCGCGTCTCCCGGTCGGTCTGCCGCAGGGTGCGCAGCACTGTCATGCCGTCCTTTTTCGGCAGATTCAGATCAAGAAGCACCAGATCGTATCGTTCCACGCCCAGAAGCGCCAGCGCCTTTTCCCCGTCATAACAGTAGTCCACGCTGTAGGCCAGCCGCCGCAGGCTGCGGACGATGGTCTCGC
>ERZ791908.1810-NODE-1810-length-11102-cov-50.062370_pt1 | contig 11102 bp, 8 predicted proteins | sample MGYA00510144_ERZ791908 | MGnify/ENA primary metagenome ERZ791908 (study PRJEB30046, sample SAMN00792105) | human gut metagenome | study: EMG produced TPA metagenomics assembly of the A metagenome-wide association study of gut microbiota in type 2...
GCGCCGACGCCGCCGGCTACCGCGAGCGCGCGGCCGCCGGGCTTGACGTCCCAGCCGTTGCCGCAGGGGCCCACGACGGTCGACGTGGAGCCCGCGGGCATCTCGCTCAGCCTGCGGGTTCCCTCCCCGACCACGGCGTATATCAGCTCGACCGTGCCGGCCTCGGGATCGGTCGAGGCAAACGAGAAGGGCAGCCTCACGATGTGGGAGGCATCCCCGGGAACGGCCACGTTCATGAACTGCCCGGGCCTGAGCTCGCTCGCAAGCTCGGGGGACCTCATCAAGAGGCGGTAGACCTTCTCGCCCACCGCGTCGTTTGACGCCACTTCGAAGTCGTACAGGTGCACCTTTGAGCTTGGCTGCACGTGAACCCCCTTTTCAAGAATGGTGGCGCGGACGCACGGGCGCCCACGCCACCATGATAGTACGGGTGTCGTCCGCTAGGCGACGACGCAGTTGTCCAGGGTGTGCTTGCCGTCGACGAAGACGTCGGTGGCGACGCCCATGAGCGTCTCGCCGAGGAAGGCGGAGTTCTTGGACTTGCTCTCGAAGTAGTCCTCGGTCACCTTGATCTCGCGGTCGGGGTCGATCAGGGTGAGGTCGGCCTTGGAGCCCGCCTCGATCTTGACCGGCTTGAGCCTGAGGACCTTGCGAGGGTTGACGGCCATGACCTCGACGAGCCTGTCCCAGCCCATCTCGCCCGTGCGCACCATGTTGGTGAGCATGAGGGGAAGCGAGGTCTCGAGGCCGATCGTGCCAAAGAACGCGATCTCCCACTCGCAGTCCTTCTCGTGCTGGGCGTGGGGCGCGTGGTCGGTCACGAGGCAGTCGATCGAGCCGTCGACGATGCCCTTGCGCAGCGCCATCATGTCGCTCTCGAGGCGCAGCGGCGGGTTCATCTTGAGGTTGGTGTTGTAGGTGTTGTCGATGTCGTCCTCGTTGAGGAAGAGGTGGTGCGGCGTGACCTCGCAGGTGACGGGCAGGCCATCGGCCTTTGCGGCCCTCACCAGGTCGAGGCCCTTCTCCGTGGAGATGTGGGCGATGTGCAGCGGGCAGCCCGTGAGGCGGCAGATCTCGATGTCGCGGTAGATCTCGAGCTCCTCGCCGAGCGCCGGCCAGCCGAACATGCCGAGGCGCGTGGAGGCCTTGCCCTCGTTCACGACGCCGTGGACGGTGAGCGACTCGTCCTCGCAGTGAGCGATGGCGACGCGGTCGAACTGCGACACGTAGCCCATGCAGGTGCGCATCATGCCGGCGCTCTGCACGCCGTGGCCGTCGTCGCTGAAGGCGCAGGCGCCCTCGAGCACCATGTCGCCGATCTCCGCGAGGGCCTCGCCCTTCTCGCCCCTCGTCAGCGCGCCGATCGGGCGGATGTGGCACAGGCCGGCGGCGCGGCCGCGGTCGATCTGGTAGCGGATGCCGGTGCCCGTGTCGGTCACGGGGTCGGTGTTGGGCATCGTGGCGACGTCCGTGAAGCCGCCGTGCGTCGCGGCGCGAGAGCCGGTCTCGATGGTCTCCTTGTACTCGAAGCCGGGGTCGCGGAAGTGGACGTGCATGTCGACGAGGCCGGGAACCAGGTACTTGCCGGCAGCGTCGATCACCTCGGCGCCCTCGGGCGCCTCGAGGTCCTGTCCCACCTCGGCGATGGAGTCGCCGTCGAGAAGGACGTCCACGACCTCGTCGAGGCCCACCTGCGGGTCGACGGCGTGAGCTCCCTTAAGCAGAAATGCCATTGTTCTCTCCTCCCAGAAGCAGGTACATCTCGGCCATGCGGGTGAGGACACCAGCGTTGACCTGGTTCAGAATCCTAGAGCGCGCGCAGTCGGCGACGTCGGCGTTGATCTCCATGCCACGGTTCATGGGGCCCGGGTGGCAGATGATCGCGTTGTCCTTCATGCGGTTGACGCGCTTCATGTCGAGGCCGTACAGGCGGTTGTACTCGCGGCGGGACGGGATGGTCGCGCCCTCCATGCGCTCGAGCTGGACGCGCAGCATGTAGACGACGTCCATGTCCTCGATGACCTCGTCGAGGCTCGAGGTCTGCGGGCAGCCGAACCAGTCGGGGTCGTCGACCTGGAAGGTCGGGGGACCGACGAGCGTGACGTCGGCGCCCATGGTCTTGAGTGCGGGGGCCAGCGAGCCGCACACGCGGGAGTGCGCGAGGTCGCCCACGATGGCGACCTTGAGGCCGTCGAGGTGGCCGAAGTGCTTGCGGATGGTGTACAGGTCAAGCATGGCCTGCGTGGGGTGCTGGTGCTTGCCGTCGCCGGCGTTGATCACGACGGCGTCGGTGTTCTCGGTGATCTTCTGCGGCGTGCCGGCGAGGCGGGCGCGGCAGACGAACATGTCGACGTTCATGGCGTCGATGGTCTGGATGGTGTCGGCAAGGCTCTCGCCCTTGACGACGGAGGAGGTGCTGCCACCCATGGAGAGCGAGTCCGCGGACAGGCGCTTCTCGGCCAGCTCGAAGGAGCTCTTCGTGCGGGTGGACGGCTCGAGGAACAGGTTCACGATCGTGCGGCCGCGCAGGGCGGGCACCTTCTTGATCACGCGCCCGTTGTTGACCGACTCGAACGCCGCCGCCGTGTCGAGGATCTGCGTGATGTCATCGGCGGTCAGGCTGTACGTGTCGATGAGGTTCTTGACGGAAAGCATCTAGTTCGCACCTCCGGCTTTCTTTTCGACATTGATGTCCCAGATCTCGACGCTGTTGCGGTCGTCGAGGGGCTCTATGCAGACGCGCACGTCCTCCTCGTGGGACGAGGGCACGTTCTTGCCAACGTAATCGGCGCGAATGGGCAGCTCGCGGTGGCCGCGGTCGACCATCACGGCAAGCTGGACCGTCTTGGGGCGGCCGTAGTCCGTGAGGGCGTTGAGCGCCGCGCGCACGGTGCGGCCCGTGTACAGGACGTCGTCAACCAGCACGATGTTCGCGTTGTCGATGTTGAAGGGGATGTTGGTGCCGTGCAGCACGGGCGCCACGTTGCGCATGAAGTCGTCGCGGTAGAAGCTGATGTCGAGCGAGCCCACGGGCGGGCGCTTGCCCTCGATCGACTCGATGGCATCAGCGAGCTTCGTCGCGAGCGTCTCGCCGCGACGGATGATGCCGACGAGGGCGATGTCATCCGCACCTTCGTTGTGCTCGACGATCTCGTGCGCGATGCGGGTCACCGCGCGCTCCATCGCCTGGCCATCCATGATGACCGCTTTCGGCTTGTTCTCAGCCATGGCACTCCTTCCAAAACAAAAGACGCCAATGTCCCGTTACCACGGCACACAGACGTCAGGAAGGCAGTCCCAAGCCCCGCAGGGCGTGTATGTTCCTTGCCGGCGTCTCGCACCGAGTTAAAGGTCGCTATTCAATATACGCACTTTCCCGCCGGAAGCAATCACCAATTTGCCCAAACACCAAACTCGCACCGGGGACGGAGCACCGCCTTTCAGGAACGGAACACGCGGGCGAGAAGGACGCGCCCTCCCCCGCGCGGGCACCTGCCAAGCGCACGAAAAGGGCCACCACCAGACCCGAAGTCGTGGTGGTGGCCATGTCCCAAATTCAAATCAGATTGGGTCGCTCGGTCCCTGCCGGCCGGCCCTAGATCGAGGCCGAGTGGGTGCTCGTGGGCTTGGCGAGGCCCTTCTCCGCCGCACGGCGCCTCGCGAAGAGCCCGAGGCGCGAGAACGCGAAGCCCGGCCCGTTGATGCGCCAGCTGTAGAAGAACTCGTTCACGAGGTTGCCGATGTAGGGCAGGTCGCTGAACTTGACCGCGGGGTAGCCAGTGAGCTCGAAGTACGTGTGCTTGAACGAGCCGGACAGCGCGGCGATGCCCGCCACGATGTTGGGGTCCATGCGCCGGAACATCTGCGTGACCCACTCGCGGATCTGGGGCTCGTCCAGGCCAAAGTCGCCGATCGCGCCGCCCGCGTACCTGAAGCCGATGATGTAGAGCGACTCGAGGATGCCGCGGTCCGTGACGCCGTACTTCTCCACCAGGTCGGTCATGTTGCCCCAGCGCTCGAACGCGAGGCCCGCCTTGCGCAGCACGGAGGAGGAGCCGGGAAGGTCCTCGCGGTAGCAGTAGAACGGCTCGTCGATGTAGACGATCGACTTGGCGAGGACACAGGTCTGGATGAGGAACGGGTTGTCGACCCAGCCGGCGCCGGGGACTTCCATGAAGGTGATGTCGTTATCCTGCAGGAAGCCCTTGCGGTAGATGGCTGACCAGATCGAGGGGTGGTGGCGGATCAGGCGCGGGCAGTCCTTGAGCGTGAAGGGCTCGTCCACGGGCTTGATGCGGTGGTAGTAGGCGCAGTTGTAGAGCCGCTCCTGCGGGGTCGTGGGCATCCAGACGCGGATGTAGGGCGACTTGACCATGTCGGGCATGCCGTGGCGCTCGGCAGCCTCGAACAGCGTGTCGAACATGTGGGGGCGCAGGTAGTCGTCGGGCTCGAGGATGCCGATGTAGGTGCCGCGCGCCTCGCGGATGCCGCGGTTCATGTTGGCGCCGTAGCCCGAGTTCTCCTTGTCGATTACGCGCACGCGCGGGTCGCGGGCCTCGTGCTCGCGCATGATGGCGAGCGAGCCGTCCGTGGAGCCGTCGTTCACGGCGATGATCTCGAGCCTGCAGCTGTCGTTCTTCTCGCACGTTGTAAGCGCCTGGTCGAGGAACGCCTCCGTGTTGTAGCACGGGACGATCACGCTGACGTCGATGTCCTGGTCCTGAGCCATTACTTCCCCAGATTCTTGTATGCGGCGCAGACCTCGTCGGTCGGGCCGACCATGCGCTCCTGGCCCTTCTCGATCCAGCACACGCGGTCGCACAGGCGCTCCACCTGGTCGATGTTGTGGCTGACGAGAAGAACGGTGACGTCGTCGGAGTCGACGAGCTCCTTGATGCGGCGCTCGCACTTCTGCTGGAAGAGGAAGTCGCCGACCGAGAGCGTCTCGTCGACGATGAGGATGTCCGGCTCCGTGATCGTGGCGATGGCGAAGGCGATGCGGGCCACCATGCCGGACGAGTAGTTCTTGAGCGGCATCTCCATGAAGTTCTGGAGCTCCGCGAAGTCCACGATGTCCTGGAAGTGCTCGTCGATGAACTCCTTGCGGTAGCCCAGGAGCGCGCCGTTGAGGTAGATGTTCTCCTTGGCCGTGAGCTCCATGTCGAAGCCGGCGCCCAGCTCGATGAGGGGGGCGATGGTGCCACGCACCGTGCAGGTGCCCTCGGAGGCCTCGAGCACGCCCGCGATGATCTTGAGCATGGTTGACTTGCCGGATCCGTTGGTGCCCACGAGGCCAAACGCCTCGCCGCGCTTGACCTTGAAGCTGATGTGGTTGAGCGCGCGGAACTCCTTGAACTTGAGCTCGTGGCGCATCGCGGCGATGAAGTACTCCTTGAGCGAGTTGAACTGCTCGGAGGCGATGTTGAAGATCATGGAGACGTCATCGACGTCGATGACGGTCTCGGCGTCCTCGGGCGGAATCGGGGGACGCTTGAGGATGTTTGCCATGGCTGAACCTATCCCAATCGCGTTAGATGTAGAGGATGAACTTGTGCTCGTGCCTATGGAAGACCGCATAGCCAATCGCGAGCGCGACGACGGCAAAGCCCAGGCAGGCGATGTGCATGTTCACGGACGGAACCGTGTGGTAGAGGACCACGTCGCGGATGTAGGTGATGTAGATGTACATGGGGTTGAAGTGCTCCGCGACCTGCATCCAGTGCGGGAGGATCTTGAAGGGATAGAAGAGCGGGGTCGCGTACGTCCACGCGGTGAGCACGACGCTCCAGAGGTGGATGACGTCGCGGAAGAAGACCGCGGCGGCGGAGAGCAGGAGCGACAGGCCGATGCAGAACACCATGAGGGTCGCCAGGGCGTACGGCATGAGGATCGCGGTCCACGTGAGCGGGACGCGCTCCACGACCATGACGAGCGCGATGGCGATGAGCGAGAAGCCGTAGTTGACGACGGCGAAGAGCACCTTCTGCACCGGGAAGACGTAGCGGTTGATCTTGACCTTCTTGAGCAGCGAGGACGCCCAGATGATGGAGTTCATGCCCTGGCTGGTCGCGTCGCTCATGAGCTGAAAGGCCGTGTTGCCCAGGATCAGGTAGACGGCGTAGTTGCCGAGCGACGGGTCGTTGTACCTCATGAACGATCCGAAGACGGCCGCCATGACGAGCATCATCAGAAGCGGGTTCAGGACGCTCCACACGACGCCAAGCGCGCTCCTGCGGTACTTGAGCTTGAAGTCCTTGGAAACGAGCTGCTTGAGGATGAATCGGTCCCTCTTGGCAGGCGGATACCACGCGTCCTTTGCGGAGATCGTCGCGGCGTTCTTTTCGGCGTTCAATTTGCCTCCGAAGCATCGGGTCACATGACATGGAAATGCTAGCACGGGGCATGGCCTCGCCATATAAAGAGCGAAAGAGCACCCGCGAGTGTTGGAGTTGCCCTTGGCGGGCGAGAAAAGCAGAGGCCGGAGGATCTTCTCCCCCGGCCTCGAAAGTCCTGGCTCCCCGGGCAGGGTTCGAACCTGCGACACGCTGATTAACAGTCAGCTGCGCTACCACTGCGCCACCGGGGAATATGGCTCCCCGGGCAGGGTTCGAACCTGCGACACGCTGATTAACAGTCAGCTGCGCTACCACTGCGCCACCGGGGAATTTCTTAGTGCGTTAGGAACTATAACAGACATTGCCGCCCGCGCAAGCCAGAATCGAATATTTTTTGTCGCCAGAGAGCCTCCACATATCGCGGCGGCGGTCCGTAACGCGCTTGCAGCAAGTACGAATTGATGCGGAAATATACGGTCAAAGCGCGTATACGCCGACCGATTTGTAAAAAGCGGATATGTATCCGCGGGTGCGGAGGCGGTATAACAGGCTCAAGCGGAAACGCGAAGGTATCCGCCGGCACCCGGCCGACGGAACGTCAAGGGAGGTTCGCCATGGGTCGCAGGCCAATCAGGGTCGTCCAGTACGGTTGCGGGAAGATGGCAAAGTACACCATCCGCTACCTGCACGAGCACGGTGCGCAGCTCGTAGGCGCCATCGACACCAACCCTAAGGTCATCGGGATGGATGCCGGCGACTTTGCGGGCCTGCCCGTCAAGCTCGGCGTCAAGATATCTGACGACGCGGACGCCGTGCTCGACTCCTGCGCGCCCGACATCGCCATCCTCACGCTCTTCAGTCTGGTTGACGACATCGCGCCCATGGCCGAGAAGTGCCTGTCCCGCGGCATCAACGTCGTGACGACGTGCGAGGAGGCCACGTTCCCGTGGACCACGTCCTCCGCGACCACGAACCGCCTGGACGCCATCGCCAAGGAGAACGGCGCGACGATGCTCGGCGCCGGCATGGAGGACGTCTTCTGGGTGCGCATCGTCGGGCTCATCGCGGGCGCCGTCAACCGCATCGACAAGATCGAGGGCTCCGTGTCCTACAACGTGGACGAGTACGGCATGGCGCTCGCGAGGGCGCACGGCGTCGGCCTCACGCCCGACGAGTTCGAGAAGACCCTCGCCCACCCCGACGAGATCGTCCCCTCCTACGTCTGGAACTCCAACGAGGCGCTCGCGCAGGAGCTCGGCCTCACGATCAAGGAGATCATCCAGGAGAACGTGCCGTACGTGGCCGAGAAGGACACCTACTCCGACACGATGGGCGGCACCATCGAGGCCGGCAAGGTCCTGGGCATGAACACGCGCGTCACCACGAAGACCTACCAGGGCATCGACATAGTGACCTCGCAGATCGGCAAGGTGTACGGGCCCGACGACGGCGACCTCTGCGACTGGAAGATCTACGGCGAGCCCGACACCACGTTCCACGTGGACAAGCCCGCGACCGTCGAGCACACCTGCGCGACCATCGTCCAGCGCATCCCGACCGTCATCGATGCGCCGTCCGGCTACCGCACCGTCGACGAGCTCGAGCCGCTGCGCTACCAGACCGAGCCCATGATGGTCGAGGACATCGACTTCTAGCCGCGAACCAGGCAACGCACTAAGGGAGAAGGACTGCCCCCACAAAAGGGAGCAGTCCTTCTCGTCATTACCTTGATGCTAGTCGCGGCGCGGGTCTTGGGACGCAAGGTCCAGGAACGCGACGCCGACTCGGTGCGAGGCTAGTCCTCGATGTAGTCCTTCAGGCGGCCGGAGCGGGACGGGTGGCGCAGCTTGGCCAGCGTCTTGCTCTCGATCTGGCGGATGCGCTCGCGCGTGACGCCGAACTCGCGGCCGACCTCCTCGAGCGTGCGGGGATGGCCGTCCTCGAGGCCGAAGCGGAACTTGATGACCTTGCGCTCGCGGTCCGCCAGGCTGTCGAGCACCTGCTCGAGCTGCTCGCGCAGCATGGAGTCGCTCGCGGCCTCGGGCGGCGCGACGGCCGTGGAGTCCTCGATGAAGTCGCCCAGCTGGGAGTCCTCCTCCTCGCCGATTGGCGTCTCGAGCGAGACGGGCTCCTGGCTGATCTTCTGGATCTCGCGCACGCGGTCCGCGGAGATGCCCATCTCGGCGCCGATCTCCTCCGGTGTGGGATCGCGGCCGAGGTCCTGCAGGAGCTGCCTCTGCACGCGGACGAGCTTGTTGATGGTCTCGACCATGTGCACGGGGATGCGGATCGTGCGGGCCTGGTCCGCGATGGCGCGGGTGATGGCCTGACGGATCCACCACGTCGCGTAGGTGGAGAACTTGAAGCCCTTGGTGTAGTCGAACTTCTCGACCGCGCGGATGAGGCCGAGGTTGCCCTCCTGGATGAGGTCGAGGAACAGCATGCCGCGGCCGACGTAGCGCTTGGCGATGGAGACCGTCAGGCGGAGGTTGGCGCTGATGAGCGACTGCTTGGCCTCGAGGCCCACCTGCTCGATGCGCATGAGGCGACGCTGCTCGGCACGGGTCAGCTCGATCTCGCCGTTCTCGGCGGCCTCGAGCTTCTTGGTGGCCTCGGTGCCGGCCTCGATCTTCATGGCGAGGTTGACCTCCTCCTGCGCCGTGAGCAGGTCGACCTTGCCGATCTCCTTGAGGTACATGCGGACGGGGTCGCCCGTGAGCATGACGGTGGAGTTGTCGACCCTGCGCGCGCGGGCGCGGGAGCTGCGCTTGTGCGTGGACTTGCCCTTGGACGCGGAGCGGAGGATCTCGCTTGCCGCACGGGCCTCCTTGCGGGCCTTGGCCAGCTCCTCGTCCTCCTCCTCGAGGTCATCCTCGCCCTCGAGCTCCTCCTCGTCCTCCTCCTCGTCGTCGAGGTCGTCGGACTCGATGTCGGTCGCGGGTGCCTCCTCGCCGTTGGAGATCTCCACGCCCTTGGCGCGGATCGCGTCGTACATGTCCGACAGCTCGTCGTCATCCACGTCGATCTCTGCAATCGCGACCTGGATGTCGTCCTCCGTGATGGTGTTGTTGGAGGAGGACGCCTGAGTGACGAGCTTGCCGACGATGCCCTCGAGCTCGTCAGAGAGCTGGGAGTCGGTACCGGGAGTAGCCTTCTTGTTTGCCACGGATGTCCTTTCTACGCACGTGCGTTAGGGATGCTACCCAAAATTTGGCTTATGCAACGGCAGAAACCCTATTTGACAGCTCATTAATACGTTTCTGCAGCTCCGTTGCCGTCCTGAAGAGCCCCCGCGCCTGGTCGTCCGGGACGCTCGAGCTCGACATGCGGAGCCTTGCCTTTATCTCGCGCACCTCGCGGCGCTTGGACCAGAGCTCGACCACGTCAAGCAGGAAGTCCGCCCGCTGCTCCACGGGCATGCGCGACGTGACCTCGAGCCTGCCGCCGGCGAGTATGCGCGGTGCGTCCGCCACGACGTCCGTGGCGGCGCCGACGACCTCCGCGGGCGGCGTGCCGGCGGGCGTCGCGAGCATGGCCCACGCCATGGCCTCGAAGCGCGAGTCCGACCAGGTGAACGTCGCGATGCGGTCGCCGTGCTGGCGCATCACGTCGGGATGGGTCGCGATCATGGAGAGGAGCTCGCGCTCCGCGACCGACTGCATCCTCTCGTCCGTGGAGAGAGCCGCGGCCGGAAGCGCTCGTCCTTCTCCCCCGCCGCCCTGCGCGGCCTGCTGCGGTGCCGCGGCCTGCCGGTCACCCTGCCATTGGGACTGCGACTGGGGCTGTGGCTGCTGCGCCTCCATGCGGGAGCGCTCGGCCTCCTTGCGGCGGGCCGCCGCGGCCTTGTCGCGAATGACCTGGCGCACCCTGTCCACGTCGAAGCCCAGCATGTCCGCGAGCTGCGTGGCGTAGCCGTCCATGAGCATGGAGTCCGCGAGCGGTGCCAGGACCTGGGCCATGTCGTCCAGCGCGGCGACGCGGCGGCCGGGTACGCTGAGGTCGTAGCCCGCGAGGCGCTTGCCGAACACGAAGTCCATGAGCGGCTGGGCGGCCGCGAGGATGGGCCTGAGGGCGTCCGCCCCGTGGTCGCGCAGGAACTCCATCGGGTCCTGATTGTTGGGTAGGACCACGCAGAGCATCTCGACGCCGGTCTTGTCGATGTAGCGGACCGCGCGCTCCGCGGCGCGCTGGCCGGCCTCGTCGCCGTCGAACATGCAGATGATGCGCTTGCGTGCGAAGCGCTCGATCAGCTTGACGTGGTCCATCGTGAGCGCGGTGCCGAGGGTTGCCACGGCGTTGGTGAAGCCCGCCTCGTGCATGGCGATGACATCCGTGTAACCCTCGCACACGATGCAGGTGCCCGACGCGACCATGGAGTCCTTGGCGCGGTCGAACGCGAAGAGGTGCTTTCCCTTGGAGAAGACCGCGGTCTCCTTGGTGTTGAGGTACTTTGGCTTCGCGTCGGTCATGACCCTGCCGCCAAAGGCGATGGTGCGGCCCTGCTCGTCGTGGATGGGGAACATCACGCGGTCGTAGAACCGGTCGCGCAGGCGCCCGCCCTGCCCCTCGAGCGCGAGGTCCGCGGAGACGAGCTCCTGCCGCGAGAAGCCCTGCGCGCGCAGGTGCTCCGTGAGCGCGCCATGGCCGGGCGCGAAGCCCAGGCCCCAGCGCCGGCACACGTCAGAGCCAAAGCCGCGGCCCGACAGGTAGCGACGGCCCGCCGCGGGTCCGTCCCCACGGCCGCGCATCAGCTGGGTGTTGTAGTAC
>ERZ791908.1811-NODE-1811-length-11093-cov-2.773419_pt1 | contig 11093 bp, 9 predicted proteins | sample MGYA00510144_ERZ791908 | MGnify/ENA primary metagenome ERZ791908 (study PRJEB30046, sample SAMN00792105) | human gut metagenome | study: EMG produced TPA metagenomics assembly of the A metagenome-wide association study of gut microbiota in type 2...
AAAATGATCTATACAGTGACGATGAATCCCTCGCTGGATTATCTGCTCTCTTTGTCCGCATTGCAGGCAGGAGAGACAAACCGATCTGCTGCAGAACGGCTTGTGGCAGGCGGAAAAGGGATCAATGTATCGAAGATGTTATATAATCTGGGAACGGACAGCATCATTTGGGGCTTTGCAGGCGGCTTTTCCGGAGAAGAGCTTTGCAGACAGCTGACCGCTGCAGGACTCAGACAGGAGCTGATTTTCTTACATAATGGCAATACGAGGATCAATGTCAAATTATCTGCAGGGCAGGAAACCGAGGTTAATGCAGCGGGCCCGCAGGCAGAGGAAGAGGCTTTGCAGATTTTTTACCGGAGGCTGGAGGCGCTTACGGCGGAAGATTACGTGGTTCTGTCGGGCAGTTTGTTACCGGGCATGCCACGCGACAGCTACAGACAGATCATGCAGCAGCTGCAGGGAAGAGGAGTGCATTTTATAGTCGACACAACGGGAGAGTCGCTTAGGAAAACGCTTCCTCTGCATCCGTTTCTCATAAAGCCCAACCAAAGAGAACTGGAAGAACTGTTTAAAACGGAACTGACGCAGCGCAGTCAGGTGGCAGAACTTGCGAAGCAGCTGCAGGAAATGGGCGCGGAAAATGTGCTCATATCACTTGGGGGAGACGGTGCTGTCTGCGTAGCAGCGGATGGCAGGATTTTTGACAGCAGACCGCCCGGAGGAAAGGTTGTGAATTCTGTGGGCGCGGGAGATTCCATGGTGGCAGGCTTTTTGCATGGCTATCTGCAGACGGGAGATTATAAAATGGCATTTCTGGAAGGCTTGTGCGCGGGCAGCGCCAGCGCCTTTTCGGAGGGCTTTGGAACGAAAGAACAGGTAAAAAATGTCATGAACCTGACGGTTCATGACATTAGGAGGTAAAAATAATGGCATATCAGGCAGATAAAAACAGATATCAGGAAATGGATTACAAAAGATGCGGCAGAAGCGGTCTGAAGCTTCCGGCGGTATCGCTGGGATTGTGGCACAATTTCGGCTCTTATGACAGCTATGAAAACAGTAGAAAAATGTGTGAAACAGCATTTGATCTCGGCATCACACATTTTGACCTTGCCAATAACTACGGACCGGAGTATGGAAGCGCAGAGCGTAATTTTGGCACGATCTTAAAGCATTCACTTGGCGTATACAGAGATGAGATGATCATCAGTACAAAGGCAGGATTCGATATGTGGGAAGGCCCTTACGGTGATGGCGGCAGCAGAAAATATCTGATGGCAAGCATCGACCAGAGTCTTCTGCGCATGGGACTTTCTTATGTTGATATTTTTTATCATCACAGACCGGATCCGGAAACTCCGCTGGAAGAAACCATGGGAGCACTTGCCGATATCGTAAAAAGCGGCAAGGCACTTTATGTGGGAATTTCCAATTATGACGGCGTACAGCTGAAAAAAGCAGAGCAGCTACTGACCGAGATGCACTGCCCGTTCATTATCAATCAGAATAAATATTCCATTTTCGACCGGACGATCGAAAAGAATGGACTGAAAGAAACAGCACCAAAGCTCGGACTTGGTATTATTGCGTTCAGCCCGCTTGCACAGGGACTTCTGACGGATAAATATCTGCATGGGATTCCGCAGGGAAGCCGTATCCAGAAGAACAGCCCATATCTGACAGCCGCCAGTCTGACGCCGGAAATGCTGCAGAAGATCTCCGCCTTAAATGACATGGCGCATGAGCGGGGAGAAAGTCTGGCACAGATGGCACTGAACTGGATCCTCAAGGATGATGCACTGACTTCCGTTCTGATCGGCGCATCCAGCCCGGCGCAGATTATTGAAAATACGACAAAGATCAGGCGCCACGCCTTTACGGAGGAAGAACTCCAAAAGATTGACCGCATTGTATTTTAAAGGTATACTATAGTGGCGTATAAGAAAAACAAAGAGGAACTACTATGAAGCATAAATTAAAACTAAAGGGAAAACTGCAAACCTATCTGCAGCTGTCGATGCTTTTGGGTATTTTGCTGGCAGTTGTCGATATCTGGATCTATACACTGGATATCAAAGCAGGTGTCGTATTATCCGGTTTTGTGCTTTTTTATCTGATCATGTCTCTGATCATGATGAATTTCAATAAATCGATCCTGATGAATGAGCTGGTCAGCTTTGCCACGCAGTACGGGCAGATCCAGAAACGGCTCTTGCGGGATTTTGAAGTTCCTACCGCGCTTTTGGATGAAAACGGTAAGGTGATCTGGACGAACCGTACCTTTGAAGAGACGGTGCATAAGCCAAAGGGCTATAACAGAGACATTCATTCCTTATTTTCCTGTATCACAAAGGAAAAACTGCCAAAAGAAAACAATGAGTTGACAGAGCTTTCCTTTACCTATGAGGAGCGCGAATTTACTGCAAAGATGCGCAAGATCCCACTGGCTGAAATGGTGGAGAACAGCGATATCTTTGAATCCGAAGGCAGATATGAAGGCTTTATGGTCGTTCTGTATCTGTTTGATGAGACTGCGCTGAAGATCGCGCTGCGCGAGAACGATAACCAGTCCCTCTGTGTCGGACTTTTGTACATTGATAACTATGAAGAGGCCCTCGAGAGCGTCGAGGAAGTCAGACGTTCCCTTCTGACGGCGCTGATCGAGCGAAAACTCAATAAATACTTTGCAGCCTATGACGGTATCGTGAAGAAGATGGAAAAAGATAAGTTTTTCGTCATCATCCGCAAACAGTCGCTGAAAAGGCTGAAGGAAAACCGCTTTGACCTGCTGGAAGATGTCAAGACGGTCAACATCGGAAATGATATGTCTGTCACACTCAGTATGGGAATCGGTTCTGACGGACTTTCTTATGGGCAGAATTATGAATTCGCAAGAACTTCCATTGATCTGGCGCTCGGCCGTGGCGGCGATCAGGTCGTCATCAAAACGCCGGAAGGTGTTTCCTACTTCGGCGGTAAGAGCCAGCAGATGGAGAAAAATACAAGAGTGAAGGCAAGGGTCAAAGCACTTGCCCTCAAGGAGATCATCACCACCAAGGACAAGGTGCTTGTCATGGGACACGCCAATACCGATGTGGACAGCTTCGGTGCAGCGGTCGGTATTTACCGGATCGCCAAGACGCTTGGCAGAAATGCCCATATTGTCCTGAATACGACCAATAATACGATCAAGCCGTGGGTAGACTCCTTTAAGAGCCGGCTGGATCATGAAGAAGATGCGATTATCACCAATACCCAGGCGATCGAAATGGCGGATAACAATACCGTCCTTGTTATCGTGGATGTCAATAAGCCGAGCATTACAGAATGCCCGGATCTTCTGAAGTATTGCCGCAGCGTTGTCGTACTCGACCACCACAGACAGGGAGAAGAGGTTGTGGAAAATGCAACGCTTTCCTATGTGGAGCCATATGCTTCTTCTGCATGTGAAATGGTTGCGGAAATCCTGCAGTATGTCGGTGACGGCATTAAGGTCAAAGGCGTGGAAGCAGACTGTCTGTATGCGGGTATTGTGATCGATACGAATAATTTCGTGGCAAAGGCGGGTGTCCGTACATTTGAAGCCGCAGCATTCCTGCGCCGGAGCGGAGCGGATGTGACGCGTGTCAGAAAGATGTTCCGTGAAGATGCCAATGATTACCGGGCAAAAGCGGATGCAGTCGGGCAGGCGAAGATCTATATGGATGAATATGCCATTTCCGTCTGTCATGGAGAAGATACAAGTGCGCCGACGGTTGTATGTGCGCAGGCGGCAAATGAACTGCTGAACATCAAGGGCATCAAAGCCAGCTTTGTCCTGACACAATATAACCAGATGATCTACATTTCAGCGCGTTCCATTGATGAAGTCAATGTACAGGTCATCATGGAAAAATTAGGCGGCGGCGGTCATATGAATGTTGCCGGTGCGCAACTGAAAGATATCAGTATGGAGATGGCGTGTGAACGCATCAGGGATACTTTAAAAGAAATGAAGGAATCCGGTGAAATTTAAAGAAATGTGAGCAGATATGCTGCATCAAAATGGATGGAGCTATGATATAACAGCCGGAGAATAAGAAAGGATAAGGAATACCATGAAGGTTATTTTATTAGAGGATGTAAAATCCATTGGAAAAAAGGGAGAGATCATTGAAGCAAGCGATGGCTATGCAAAGAATTTCCTGTTTAAGAAAAAGCTGGGCATTGAAGCAACAGCAGACAATAGGAACAACTTAAAGCTGCAGAAGAAGCATGAAGAAAAGGTGGCAGCTGAAAATCTGGAGGCTGCGCAGGAATTTGGCAAAGAGCTGGCTGAGCAGAAGGTTGTTGTAAAGATGAAAGCGGGAGAGAACGGAAAAGCATTCGGTTCTGTTTCCAGCAAGGAAATTGCAAAAGCATACGCAGACCAGTACAAAAAGGATCTGGATAAAAAGAAACTGGTTCTGCCTGATGCCATCAAGAATTTCGGTACCTACGAAGTAAAGGTAAAGCTGCATCCGCAGGTAACGGCAGTTTTACATGTACAGGTAGTGGAGGCTTAACAGTAGGAGGTGCTACCTGTGGCAGAAGAAGCGATTCTGAAAAGAGTATTACCACATAGTATAGAAGCAGAGCAGTCTGTCATCGGATCCATGATCATGGATAAAGATGCGATCGTGACGGCGTCTGAAATTCTGCACGGTGATGATTTCTACAGCAAGCAGTACGGTATCATTTTTGATGCCATGGTGGAGCTGCATGACAGCGCACAGCCTGTGGATCTGATCACATTACAGAACAAATTAAAAGAAAAAGACGTTCCGCCGGAAGTCAGCAGCCTGGAATTTGTCAAGGACCTGCTTGGCATCGTTCCGACGAGTGCGAATGTTGCCAATTATGCCAATATCGTTGCGGAGAAATCTCTGCTGCGCAAGCTGATCCGTCTGAACGAAGAGATCGAAAATACCTGCTACGCAGGCAAAGAAAGTCTGGAATTTATCTTAGAGGATACGGAGAAGCGTGTTTTTGATCTGGTGCAGAGACGGAATACAGGTGATTTTGTACCGATCCGTCAGGTTGTTTTAAATGCGATGGATAAGATCGAGCAGGCGAGCAAGATGACCGGAACTGTAACGGGAATCGCGACTGGCTTTATCGATCTGGATTATAAGACATCGGGCATGCAGCCATCCGACCTTGTGCTGATCGCTGCGCGTCCTTCCATGGGAAAGACGGCGTTTGTTCTGAATATCGCACAGCATGTGGCATTCAAGCTGAAGGAAACGGTTGCGATCTTCAGTCTGGAAATGTCAAAGGAACAGCTCGTAAACCGTCTGTTCTCCTTAGAGTCCCGCGTGGACAGCCAGCATATCCGAAACGGAAATCTGACCGACAGCGACTGGGAAAGACTGATCGAAAGCGCAGGCGTGATCGGAGAATCCAATCTGATCATAGACGACACGCCGGGTATCAGCATTTCCGAGCTCCGCAGCAAATGTCGAAAATATAAACTGGAGCATGATCTGAAAATGATCATCATTGACTACCTGCAGCTCATGAGCGGCAGCGGAAGGGCGGAATCCCGTCAGAACGAGATCTCCGAGATCTCCCGTTCCCTGAAAGCACTTGCCCGTGAACTGCATGTTCCTGTGCTTGCACTCTCGCAGCTGAGCCGTGCGGTAGAGCAGAGACCGGATCATACGCCGATGCTTTCCGACCTGCGTGAGTCCGGTGCGATCGAGCAGGATGCGGACGTCGTTATGTTCATTTACCGTGACGACTACTACAACCACGACAGTGAAAAGAAAGGGATCGCAACGATCATCATCGCCAAACAGAGAAACGGCCCGATCGGTGACGTAGATCTGGCATGGCTGCCTGATTACACAAAATTTGCGAATTTGGAACATTAAGAAATAAATAAGAGGACTTCCATCGGAAGTCCTCTTATTTATTCGCTTATTCGCTCATATTCTCTCAGATATTAAGCTTCTTCGATAGAACCTGTTGGGCAAGCACCTTCACAAGCGCCACAGTCGATACATACAGATGCATCGATTTCGAATTTGCCGTCTCCCATGCTGATTGCTCCAACCGGGCAAGCACCTTCACAAGCGCCACAAGCTACACATCCGTCATTAATCTTACGTGCCATAATGATATCCTCCTTGTTTTCTGAAACTTTTCATAACTTCATTTTACTGAGATTGATATTTTTATATCAATAACAACTACACCACATTATATAAAAAAACCGATGGAAATACAAGAGGAATTCGCATTTATTTGCCGGGATATTTTTGGAATATTTCCGGCAAGCGAAAAGTGCGGAATAAAAATGTATAAAATCGTATACATTGCGCAAAACGGTTGACACTTTGCCCAAATAAGTAGTACACTTTTAACGTAAAAAATAGTTTGGGAAACTGTATTCCCAAGCTGTTAAATTATAGTATTCTTACCAATTAGAAGGAGGTATATTTTCATGGCAGAAGCATGGAGAGGCTTTAAAAAAGATGGCCATTGGGATGTAGACGTCAATGTACGTAACTTTATCCAGACAAACTACACTCCATATGATGGAGATGAAAGCTTCCTGGAAGGATCTACTGAAGCAACAGATAAGCTTTGGGGAAGACTTCAGGAGCTGCAGAAAGAAGAACGTGAGCATAATGGCGTTCTGGAATGTGAGACAGAGGTTGTTTCAAGCTTAACAGCTTATGGCCCTGGCTACATTGATGAGTCTATGAAAGATCTTGAGCAGATTGTAGGTCTTCAGACAGATAAGCCATTAAAGAGAGCATTTATGCCATACGGTGGTATCAAGATGGCTCAGCAGGCAGCCAGCACATATGGTTTTGAAGTAAATCCTAAATTCGATAAGATCTTCAACGAGTATCACAAGACTCACAACCAGGCAGTATTTGATGCATACACAGACGAGATGAAAGTTGCTCGTCATACACATATCGTTACAGGTCTTACTGATACTTACGGACGTGGACGTATCGTAGGTGACTACAGAAGAGTTGCTCTGTACGGTATCGATTTCCTGATCGAGAAGAAGAAAGAAGACAAGAAGAACTGTGGAAACGGAACAATGACAGAAGATATTATCCGTTTAAGAGAAGAGATCGCTGAGCAGATCAAAGCTCTTCAGGGAATGAAAGAAATGGCTAAGATCTATGGCTATGATATTTCAGGTCCTGCTACAAACGCTAAAGAAGCAGTTCAGTGGTTATACTTTGGCTACCTTGCAGCTATCAAGACACAGAACGGTGCTGCAATGTCAGTTGGACGTATTTCTACATTCCTTGATATTTATATCAACCGTGACCTTGAAGAAGGTACATTAACAGAGAAGGAAGCTCAGGAACTGATCGACCATATGACAATGAAATTCCGTATGGTTAAGTTCGCTCGTATCCCTTCTTACAACCAGTTATTCTCAGGTGACCCTGTATGGGCTACTCTGGAAGTTGGTGGTATCGGTATGGACGGACGTTCCATGGTTACAAAGAACGATTACCGTTTCCTGCATACTCTTGAAAACATGGGACCTAGCCCGGAGCCGAACTTAACAGTTCTGTACTCAAGCAAATTACCGGATAACTTCAAGAAATATGCTTCTAAGATTTCCGTTACAACATCTTCTATCCAGTATGAGAATGATGATGTTATGAAGCCAATCTGGGGCGATGACTACAGCATCTGCTGCTGTGTATCCGCTACACAGACAGGTAAAGAGATCCAGTTCTTCGGTGCACGTGCTAACCTTGCAAAATGTCTCCTTTACGCTATCAACGGTGGTAAAGATGAGAAGCATCTTGACAAAGAAGGCAAGCATATGCAGTGTGGTCCTGAAATCGCACCTATTACTTCTGAATACCTTGATTTCGACGAAGTTATGCATAAATACGACATCATGCTTGACTGGTGTGCAGCTCTGTATGTAAACATCCTGAACCTGATCCATTACATGCATGATAAATACTACTATGAAGCAGCTGAGATGGCTCTGATCGATACAGATGTAAGAAGAACATTCGCTACAGGTATCGCTGGTCTTTCTCACGTAGCAGACTCTCTGTCAGCTATCAAATATGCTAAGGTTAAAGTTATCCGTGATGATCAGGGATGTGCAGTTGACTTCCAGACAGAAGGCGAATTCCCTAAATACGGTAATGATGATCCTAGAGCAGATGAATTTGCAGTATGGCTTCTGAAGACCTTCATGGAGAAGATCAAAAAGAACCACACATACAGAAATTCTGAGCCTACAACATCTATCCTTACAATTACATCTAACGTTGTATATGGTAAGGCTACAGGTGCTCTTCCGGATGGTAGAGCAGCATACACACCATTTGCACCAGGTGCTTCACCATCTTACGGTGCAGAGCAGAGCGGACTGTTAGCATCTCTTAACTCAGTTGCTAAACTTCCTTATGAATATGCTCTTGATGGTATTTCTAATACACAGACAATGGCTCCTTCAGCTCTTGGTCATGACCTTGATGAGCAGAAGACAACTCTGGCAGGCGTTCTCGACGGATACTTCGATCGTGGTGCTCATCACCTCAATGTAAACGTATTCGGTACAGAAAAACTGTTAGATGCTCAGGCACATCCAGAAAAACCTGAATATGCTAACTTCACAATCCGTGTATCTGGTTACGCTGTTAAATTCATCAGCTTAACAAAAGAGCAGCAGGATGACGTTATCGCAAGAACTTGCCATAAGAGACTGTAATCAGAAACAGATTCTAAAGTTTAGATAATGCAATTTTCGGGATCGGGCGTATTCACCCGATCCCGAATTTCGCTTATAAAGCGTATGAAAAACCGATTTTGGTAAATAGTAATAGAAAACAATGAAAGTTAGCTGCCTGCGGGGCAGAGAAAGGATTATGTATGCTGAAAGGTAGAATACATTCACTAGAATCATTTGGAGCAGTTGACGGACCTGGCATCCGATACCTGATCTTTTTGAAAGGCTGCAATATGCGTTGCCAGTATTGCCATAATGTAGACACATGGAATCCGGAAACGGATAACCTGCAGACTGCTGACGAACTTTTGGATAAAGCGGAACGGTTCCGCAGCTATTGGGGTACAAAAGGCGGTATTACAGTAAGTGGCGGAGAAGCGCTTCTGCAGATTGACTTTTTGATCGAGCTGTTCAGAAAAGCGCATGAAAGAGGTATCAACACAACACTGGATACCTGCGGACAACCATTTACAAGAGAAGAGCCTTTCTTCTCCAAATTTAATGAACTGATCAAATATACAGACCTTGTTATGCTGGATATCAAGCATATTGATGATGAAGAGCATAAGAAATTAACAGGTCATACAAATAAGAATATTCTGGACTGCGCAAGATATTTATCTGAGCAGGGCATTCCGATGTGGATCCGCCACGTACTTGTACCGGGTATCACAGATAAGGATGAATATTTAAAGAAAACACGAGAATTCATTGATACGCTGGATACGGTCAAGAAGGTGGAGGTTTTACCATATCATACACTTGGTGCTTATAAGTGGAAAGAACTTGGCATTCCGTATAAGCTCGAAGGCGTGGATCCGCCAACGGAGGATCGTATTGCAAACGCCAAGAAGATCCTGGAGTTTTCGAAGGAGTAAATTACGCAACATAAACAGACAGCAGTTATAATAAGCGATCGATAGCGTAGACGACCGAGATTTCACAGTTCTTTTACCGCGCGGACGACACAGGAGCACTGATTGTGGCGGTAGCGCGTGTAATATAGAACTGTGAAATCGCAGGGGAGTCAAGCGTGATCGCATTTATAACTGCTGTCTGTTTTTTGTTATGGCGACGAGGAAAATGCACGTATTTATGCGGTGCTGTAAATTTATTTTGAAAAATAAATTGCCATCCCACTGATTTTATATTATGATATGCGTAAGAATAACTTACATTTTATAGTGCCACATGGCAGGATAAGGGGGACATATGGATAACAACTATCAGAATCAGTACAATGGTTATCAGAACAGCTACCAGGATAGCTACCAGGGAAATACGGGAAACAGCTTTCCAGGCTGGGAAGATCAGAACTATGATATGATGCAAGGCGGATTTGAAGCAGAGGAGCCTGTGAAAAAGACATTAGCCGATTTTAAGAGCATTATGTATGAAGAGGTTGTTGTTAAATCCTATTTGTTTATGGTGGCAGCACTTCTGATCACAGCTTTTGCAGCGTTTACGGTTTCGCCGTACGTAGCGGTCAAAATGCTGACCGGATATAATTTTTACCTGCTTTTGTTTGGTGAGCTGGGTATTGTGTTTGCTTCCAACTGGGCGATCTCAAAGAACAACGCAGTTCTTGCAGGTATTCTTTATACCATATATGCGTATCTGACGGGTGTTCTTTTATCTGTTATCTGCATGATCTATACAAGCAGCTCGCTGGTAAAGGTGTTCCTGCTGACAGCAGGTATGTTCCTGATCATGGCAGTTTACGGACTGGTTACCAAGAAAGACCTGACAAAAATGGGAAATATCCTGATGATGGCTCTGTGGGGACTGATCCTTGCAACTGTCTTTAATATATTTATTTTCCGCGGATCAATGGTAGATTTTGCACTGAGTATCGTAGGCGTTTTGATTTTCACAGGGCTCACGGCCTATGACTCACAGAAGATCAAGGAAAATGTATATATGGCAAATGACAGCAATGTGCTTTGCCTGTCACTGATGGGTGCATTTGAGCTGTACCTTGATTTCGTCAACCTGTTTTTAAAGCTGGTAAGATTGTTCGGAAAGAAAAAATAAAGAGCCGTTGCTAAAAAACGACAGACAGGGTATACTATTTTAGAATAAAAATTGCATGATAGGATAAAGGAGGATAAGAAATGGCACAGATAACAAAGGATATGACTATCGGTGAAATCATCAGAATTGACCAGGGTGTTATCCCGATCCTGATGGAAGCCGGTATGCATTGTATCGGATGTCCTTCCGCACAGGGCGAGACATTGGAAGAAGCAGCCATGGTTCACGGAATGGATATTGATGCGCTGATGAAAGCGATCAATGAAAAATAAAGAATCTGTTGATTCATGACATGAAAAAGGGC
>ERZ791908.1816-NODE-1816-length-11055-cov-2.456364_pt1 | contig 11055 bp, 10 predicted proteins | sample MGYA00510144_ERZ791908 | MGnify/ENA primary metagenome ERZ791908 (study PRJEB30046, sample SAMN00792105) | human gut metagenome | study: EMG produced TPA metagenomics assembly of the A metagenome-wide association study of gut microbiota in type 2...
ACTGAATTTTATGGGCAATGAGATCGGCCAGCTTCGGGAATGGGATGAAAACCGGCAGCAGGACTGGGATATGCTCGGGTATCCGATGCACGACAGCTTTTATCACTATTACAGAGAACTTAGCGGGATTTACACCACCTGTCCTGCTTTATATAACGGAGAATACAATCCGAACTGTTTCCGCTGGTTACAGGTGCATGCAGCACAGTTTTCCACCTATGTATATGAAAGACGCGCCGAGGGGCAGTCGGTGATTGTCATGTTAAACTTCTCGGATCAGTACTGGAGCAGTTTTTCCTTTGGATATGACAGAAATGTCACACTGAAAGAACTGATTAACAGTGACTGGGAAGAGTACAGTGGAAAAACAAAACATTCAGATATGAAGGTGCTTGTGCAGGAGCAGGTGTATGATGGAATGCCATATCGCATCAGCACAGATATCGCACCGTTTTCTGCCAGAATATTTTTGGTGAAAAAGGGCTTGTAATTTTCGAACACATGTTTATAATAAGAATATAACTCGAACAAATGTTCTTTGCGTAAACAGGTGGGAAGATTATGATTGTTTTGGAAGATTTGAAAATTGAAAAGAAGCTGGAGATCTTATCCGATGCGGCGAAATATGATGTGGCCTGTACCTCGAGCGGTGTAGAGCGTAAGGGCAGTCAGGAAGGCATGGGAAATGCAACGCACTGTGGAATCTGTCACAGCTTTGCGGCTGATGGCAGGTGTATTTCTCTATTGAAGGTTTTGCTGACAAACGAGTGCATCTATGACTGCAAATATTGCATCAACCGCCGCTCTAATGATACAGTCCGTACATCGTTTACGCCGCAGGAGCTTTGCGGGCTGACGATCCAGTTTTATCGGCGCAACTATATCGAGGGGCTCTTTTTGAGCTCGGGGATCAGGCGTTCGCCGGATGAAACGATGGAGCAGATCTACCGGGTTCTTTTTTTGTTGCGCAGGCAGTATCATTTCAACGGCTATATTCATGTGAAGGGCATTCCGGGCGCATCTGCAGAGCTTGTGCAGGCAGTCGGGTATCTGGCAGACCGCATGAGCCTGAATCTCGAGCTGCCGACCGCACAGGGGCTGCAAAAGCTGGCACCGGGCAAGACACGGGAAAAGATCCTGACACCGATGCGTCAGATACAGAATGGTATCAGGGAGCAGAAGCTGCTGTTGACGGATGGCGGCCGGATAGCAAAAAAGCCGGACAATGGTAGCAGTCTGTATCTGCCCGGGGATGGGCAGATATTGCGCGAAAAGAGTAGCTACAGTGTCAGCACAAGAAGTGGAAAGCAGGAGCGTTTTGTGCCGGCGGGACAGAGTACGCAGATGATCGTTGGCGCAACGCAGGAGAATGATTACCAGATTTTGACGATTGCTGAGTCTTTATATCGGAAGTTTGAACTGAAGCGTGTCTTTTACTCTGCTTATGTGGCATTGAATGAAGATAAAGATCTGCCGCAGGTAGGCACAAAGCCTCCTTTGCTCCGTGAGCACCGTCTGTATCAGGCGGATTTTTTACTGCGCTTTTACGGGTTTGCGGCAAAGGAGCTCTTGTCAGAGGAAAAGCCGAATTTTAATGTGTATCTGGATCCGAAGTGTGACTGGGCGATCCGGCATCTGGAATATTTTCCTGTTGAGATCAACCGTGCAGATTATGAAATGCTGCTCCGCGTTCCTGGGATCGGGGTGAAATCAGCGCAGCGGATCATGCGGGCGCGCAGATCGGCAAAACTGGATTTTGACCAGTTGAAACGGATCGGTGTGGTACTCAAGCGGGCACATTATTTTATTACCTGCAACGGGAAAATGCTCTATCATACAAAGATTGAGGAAGATTATATTACCAGAAGGATCCTGGAGCTTGATCATGCCAAAAACTGGCAGATGGACTATCAGATGACTTATCGGCAGCTTTCTCTTTTCGATGACCGGAAGGAGGGGGTGACGGGATGATCACTTATCTTTGTGAGGATACGCCGGAAGGCATTTTTACGGCGGTCTATGATGCATGGGCGGCAAAGATCCCGGATGACAGGCTTCATCTGATGACGGAGCAGGAAATGAATTTCAGTCTGTTTACGGAATACCGGCAGGTGGAAACGGATCAGGAAAAAGCAGTCAAGGTGGCGCGTTCCATCCGGCAGAAGATCGCAAATGAGGCATATATACAGGTGTATTATGCATCCTTGTCAAACGAAGAAGACAAGGTGGATGCAATCTACCATTTTTTAAAACAGGGCTTCCGGTATGGAGCGCGCGTTCTGGATATGCATGGTCTTGTGCAGGTATGCAGAGTATATGAGCTGTATCGGTCGGTAAGCAATGAAAATCAGAAATACAGAGGCTTTGTAAGGTTTGCGGAGATTGGCAGGCAGGGGCGTAAGATACTGCTTGCCAGGATCCGTCCGAAGAACCAGCTTCTGCCGCTTTTGGGACAACACTTCTCAGACAGGTTTGGGCAGGAAAATTTTGCGATCATAGATGATGAAAGGGCAATGGGATATTTTCATGGAGAGACCTTTCTCTCCAAGGTGGATATGGCGCAGATAGACAGACTGTGGCAGGGGCAGCGTGATACGGCGTATGAGGAACTGTTTCAGACGTTCTTTCGCAGCATTGCCATCAAGGAGCGGGAAAACTATGTCTGCCAGAGGACGATGTGCCCAATCCGCTACAGAGATTATATGGTGGAGTTTTCCGGGGAAAAGGCAGATGAGGAAACACAGATGGCTGGCGGCAGGTTACAGATTGTGGAAAACAGAACAGAATCAATGGGGACAGGCACAAAACAGATGGGGAGTCATAAGATACAGGGAGAACACAAAGCATAGAGAAGCCTGCTATGGGAAAAAACACAAAATGGAAAAATTATTTCTGGGCAGGTACTCTGGCAGCAGCATTACTTGTCTGTCGGCTCGCACTTTGGCGTCTGCCCGAAAGAACTGTCGCATGGGCAGAAGATACGGTGCCAAAGCGCGTGGCACTTACTTTTGACGACGGCCCTTATCCGAATCTGACGAGACAGCTTTTGGACGGACTGCGGGAACGCGGTGTAAAAGCCAGTTTTTTTGTGGTGGGTGAAAATGCAAAGGCTTATCCGGATGTGATCGAAATGATGTATGAGGACGGACATCTGATCGGGAATCATACCTATCACCATGTACAACTGACTGAGGTCGGAGAAGAGAAGTTTAAAGAAGAGATCCGTATGACAAATGCGGTGCTTTCTGAGATCACCGGAGAGACCCCGGCCTTTATCAGACCGCCGTACGGGAGCTGGAATAAAAAGTACGAGGAAGAATTAAATCTTTTTCCTGTTTTGTGGACGGTGGATCCGCTTGACTGGTGCTGTAACAGCAGTCAATGTGTTTATCAAAGAGTAGTGACGACTGTGAAGGAAAATGATATTATATTGTTGCATGACTGCTATGAGACATCTGTGACTGCTGCACTTTCAATCGTAGACAGCCTGCAGGCACAGGGCTATGAATTTGTCACAGTAGACGAACTGCTGCTGGAGTAGTGCCGTGAAAATAAATATCATAGCAGGTCATATGATCATTGCACGGAATACGAGCCGGAGTATCAGAGCAGGCAAAGCAGAAAGAAGGCATAAAATGGATTTGTTTGAATATATGAGACAGAACACAATGGAAAAGGAGTCACCGCTGGCAGCGCGTATGCGACCGACGACATTGTCGGAAATTGTGGGACAGCGTCATATCTTGGGAGAAGACAAGCTGTTATATCGTGCGATCAAGGCGGACAAGCTCAGTTCCCTGATCTTTTACGGACCGCCGGGAACAGGTAAGACAACGATTGCCAAAGTGATCGCCAATACGACAAGTGCGGACTTTACACAGATCAACGCAACTGTGGCAGGCAAAAAGGATATGGAGGATGTTGTTGCAAAGGCGAAGGATACAATGGGGATGTATCAGAAAAAGACGATCCTTTTTATTGATGAGATCCACCGTTTTAACAAAGGACAGCAGGATTATCTACTTCCGTTTGTGGAGGACGGAACGATCATTCTGATTGGTGCGACAACGGAAAATCCATATTTTGAGGTAAATGGAGCTTTGCTGTCGCGTTCTATCATTTTTGAACTGAAGCCGTTGGAGCAGGAGGATATCAAGGATCTGATCATGCGGGCACTTACAGATGAAAAAAAAGGGCTTGGCAGCTATCGGGCGGAGATGGATGCGGATGCATTGGAATTTTTGGCGGATATGGCAGGCGGTGATGCAAGACATGCACTGAATGCGATCGAGATCGGTGTTCTGACGACGCAGCGCAGCGAGGACGGAAAGATCCATATTACATTGCCGGTTGCTTCCGAATGTATCCAGAAACGTGTTGTGAAATATGACAAGACAGGAGATAATCATTACGATACGATATCTGCGTTTATCAAGAGTATGCGCGGTTCAGATCCGGATGCAGCAGTTTATTATCTGGCAAAGATGCTGTATGCGGGAGAAAGCGTTACGTTTATAGCGCGCCGTATGATGATTTGTGCGGCTGAAGATGTGGGAATGGCGGATCCGAATGCCATTCAGGTTGCAACCAGTGCAGCACTTGCGGTAGAACGTGTCGGTATGCCTGAAGCGCAGATCATCTTATCGGAAGCTGTGATCTATATTGCGACCGCACCAAAGAGCAACAGTGCCAACAATGCAATCGCTGCAGCTATGGATTGTGTCAGAAAGACCGGAAATCTCAAAGTGCCGACGCATCTGCAGGATTCCCATTATAAGGGCGCTGCAAAGCTGGGACATGGGCTGGGTTATCAGTATGCACATGATTTTGATAAGCATTATGTACAGCAGCAATATCTGCCGGATGAGCTGACAGATTCTGTTTTTTATGAACCGTCAACAATGGGCTATGAAAGTAAAGTACAGGAGCATATGAAATGGTTAAAAGAAGAAAAGTAGACCGGCGGATGGTCATCATTTCGCTGGATGCAGTCGGAGCGAGAGATCTTGCTTATTTAAAAACATTACCGAATTTTCAGAAGCTGCGTGCACAGAGCGGGTATTGTGACCATGTGGAAAGTGTCTATCCATCCATTACCTATCCGGCGCATACGTCGATCGTGACAGGGAAAAAACCGCTGCATCATGGTGTTGTCAACAATCTGCGGCTGCAGCCCGGCAGAAAGAGCCCGGACTGGATGTGGCAGAAGCATTTTATCCATGGGAAGACTTTATATGAAGCTGCGGCAGAAAAAGGATACGTCACAGCATCTATCCTATGGCCGGTGACAGGAAAAAGCAGGATCCGGTATTGCGTACCGGAAATCTTTGCCAATCACTGGTGGCAGAGCCAGGTCATGGTATCGGCAACAAATGGACCGGTGCTGTATCAGATCGAGCTGTTAAAGAAGTTCGGACATCTGATGGATGGTATCAAACAGCCACAGCTTGATAACTTTGTTTATGCAGCAGCAGATTATACAATCCGCAAATATGATCCGCAACTGTTTCTAATCCATCTGACGGATGTAGATACCAACAGACATTTGTACGGACTGGATGCACCACAGATCAAGGAAGCATTGGATCGTCACGATGAAAGACTGGGTGGCATTTGCCGGGCACTTGCTGAAACAGGAGACATGGAGAAAACGACAATCGTTGTGCTCGGAGATCATTGCCAGATGGATACCCATACAGTATTATATCCGAATTATTATCTGAAAAAAGCGGGGCTGATCCGGGCGACAGCAGACGGAAAGATCAAGGACTATGATTTTATCGCGCAGCACTGTGACGGCAGTTGTTATATTTATGCCGGAAAGAAACTAAAAAAACAAATGACACTTATGTCAGAGGATGAAAAAGAAGCTGTTATGAAGCAGCTGAGAAGCTGCCTGCAGAAAATACCGCATCTGCATGAGATATTTTCCAGAAAACATGCAGCTGCCCTGGGGGCGGACGGTGACTGCATCTGTATGTTAGAAGCAGAGCCGGGATATTACTTCCAGAATGGCATGGAAAAACCACAGGAAGACGTCGGTCAGATGCAGGGGGAACGAATGCTGGCAACCCATGGGTATCTGCCGACATTACCGGAATATGAAACCTTCTTTATGATGAGTGGATATGGTGTCAGTCAGGGAGAAATCCCTAAAATGTATTTATGGGATGAAGGACCGACACTTGCGTCAGTTCTTGGTGTAGACCTGCCTGATACGGATGGCAAAATAATAGAGCAGCTTTTAAAATAGCTGCTCTATCAAAAACTGATATACATCCTGGCTTTTGCGTTCCCATTTTTCACAGATAGACTGGGCAATCGTTTCTGTCGGAACAGAGATCGTCAGATCAAGCAGCGTCACATGCTTTTCTCTGGCAATCAGATGGGCTTTGTATTCGCCGTCGGTGCCTTTGAAGAACTCACTGCTTAAAGAAGCTTCTTCTTTTAAAGAAATGGATTTTTCCTGCAGGTAAGTCTCGATATCTTTTTTGATCTCCGGTGAAATTCTGTTTTCAAAAAATCCCAGTGTTGTTTTCCCTTCTTCGGTGATCAAAAGCTGTGTCCGGTTACGGATCGTGCGTTCCATGATCATATTGCTGTCCCGCAGCTGTGCCAGAACGGATTGCAGGTTCATATATGTCGTATATTCTTTTTCTAATATAAAGTCCGTGATCTGTGCTTTGGTCAGCGGAAAATCTACGCGGTTCAGCATATAAAGCACGATCAATTTATAAAGTGTCAACGGATCCTGTGTCATGGATACCCTTCCTTTCTATAAATGTCATGCATCAAAGATGCATGATGTAGCCCCGCCCCATCTGCGAAGCAGATTTATAATGGGCGGTGGTTCCCGAAATCTTTCCCCTGAAAATGCTCGCCGTCCCGCAGTGCTTTATGCAGGCTGTTTAAAACATCACGTTTCTGCAGACTCCAGATAGGTGCGATCAACAGATCTTTTGGCCCATCGCCGGTGACTCTGTGCAGAACAATTGCAGGGTTTAAATGGTCAATGCAGCTGCAGAGCAGATCGATATAAGCTTCTTTTGAAAGACAGGAAAAAACGCCGCGCTCATATTCTGCCGCCAGATCTGTACCGCGCAGGACATGTAAAAGCTGCAGCTTGATCCCAAAGATATTTTTATGACTTAAGTAGTCAATGGTGGCGAGCATATCTGCCCGTGTCTCTCCCGGAAGTCCCAGAATGACATGGACGATCACGGGAACGGACATTGTCTGCAGCGTCTCAAGCGCTCCTTCAAAACAAGAGAGCGGATAGCCGCGGCGGATATAAAGAGCTGTTTTTTCATGGACAGATTGCAGCCCCAGCTCTATCCAGACAAATTTATCCGGAAATTCCATCTGGCATTGTTTTATCACATCGAGGACAGGAGCAGGCAGACAGTCCGGTCTTGTGGCAATAGAGATCCCGATGATCTTCGGATGGGAGAGCGCCCTATGATACAAGGCATACAGCCGTTCAGGTGCTGCATACGTACCGGTGTATGCCTGAAAATAGGCAATAAAACGCTGCCCGGTCTGCTTGTTGCCAAAACGGGCAAGTGCCTGTGTGATCTGCGCATCGATCGAACTGTTCTGACGAATAGCAGTGGCGAATTCACCACTGCCGCCTGCAGAGCAGAAGATGCAGCCACGCGTGCCACACGTTCCGTCTCTGTTGGGGCAGGTAAATCCGCCATCCAGTGCAATCTTATATATTTTTTCGCCGTATTTCTTTTTTAAATAGGCATTCAGGCTCTGGTACGGCTTATACAAAGCCTCCTCCCGGAGCTGGCTTTCTATCGGATCAGATGTGTGATTTGACAGCATTTGCAACAACCTCCGCAACACGCGGATCAAAAGCCTGTGGCATAATATTGTCATCACTGAGTTCATCATCGGAAACAAGAGAAGCAATGGCAAGTGCGGCAGCAAGCTTCATATCTTCTGTGATCTGTGTGGCACGACCTTCTAAAGCACCCTTGAAAATACCCGGGAATGCAACAACATTATTGACCTGATTCGGGAAATCGGATCTGCCTGTACCAACAACTCTGGCTCCGGCTGCTTTTGCAACATCAGGCATGATTTCAGGAACCGGATTTGCCATGGCAAATAAGATGGAATCCTGATTCATGGATTTTACCATTTCGGGCGTCACAATATTCGGAGCGGAAACACCGACAAAGATATCTGCACCCTTTAAAGCATCAGCAAGAGAGCCTGTTTCATTATTTGGATTGGTTACCTCTGTCATTTTCTGCTGCATCCAGTTGAGGTTTTCGGAATCCTTTGAAATGATACCTGCCTTATCACACATGATCACATTCGGGAAACCATAAGTAAGGAGCAGTTTCGTGATTGCGACACCGGCACTTCCCGCACCGTTGATAACAACCTTGCAATCCTCTTTCTTCTTATTTACAACCTTTAAAGCATTGATAATACCAGCAAGTACGACAATTGCTGTTCCGTGCTGGTCATCATGGAAAACAGGGATGTTCAACGTCTGTTTCAGACGTTCTTCAATCTCAAAACATCTGGGAGCACTGATATCCTCCAGATTGATACCGCCATAGTTTGGCGCAAGGTAAGTGATGGTTTTGATCAACTCTTCCGTGTCCTGTGTATCCAGACAGATCGGTACGGCATTGACATTGCCAAATTCCTTGAACAGAACGCATTTTCCTTCCATAACAGGCATGGCGGCGAGCGGGCCTATATTACCAAGACCGAGAACTGCGCTGCCGTCTGAGATAACGGCGACCGTGTTTGCCTTCATTGTATATTTATAGGCAGCTTCCGGATCTTCTGCGATCACTTTACATGGTTCTGCAACACCGGGGGTATAGGCAAGTGCAAGATCTTCTCTTGATTTGACAGATGCCTTTGCAGTAGTTTCCAGTTTACCGTTCCATTGTTCATGCAGCTTTAACGCCAGCTCTTTTGATGCCATTTTATTATCCTCTTTCTTTGCTGTAATGTGATAATTGATTGATTTACAATTACCTATAATGATATAACATCTTTTTGAGGTCTGCAATCCTTTACCACAAGAAAATGTAAAAAGTACTTTACTATTTAAAGTTATTTGTTATACTATAGAAGCAAATCGTAATGCGGAATGTTCTTTCTTATTTCATATTGTAGATGTGTGCAGTTATATGCAGGCAAAATCCCCAATGAGTTTAGAATCGAATATAATATGCAAATAACGGAGCAGATGAAGGGATAAAATCTGGCTGGAACAGGAGGTAATAAATTTGATGAGAGAAAAGTATGAATCTCTGGCATTAGCGGATTTAAAAGAAATAGCAAAATCCAGAGGAATCAAAGGCGTGTCCACGATGAAAAAAGCGGATGTTGTGGAAGCGATGCTTGCAGAAGATGAAAAAAGTAAAATAAATCCGGAAAAACTCAGCTCGGATCTGGACAGCGGTGTGGAAGTTGGCGGAATCCTGGAGGTAATGCCGGATGGATACGGATTTATCAGAAGTGCAAATTATCTGCCGGGTGAAAATGATGTGTATGTAGCACCAAGCCAGATTCGTAAATTCGGTCTGAAGACTGGTGATATCATTACCGGTAATACAAGAGTGAAGACGCAGGGAGAAAAGTTCAGCGCACTGTTATATGTCAAAAAGATCAATGGACTGCATCCGGCGGAACTGGAGCACAGGATCAGCTTTGAAGACCTGACACCAATCTTCCCGGATGAAAGACTGAAGATGGAAACGAAGGGAGCTTCTATTGCCATGCGTATCATGGATCTGATCAGCCCGGTCGGAAAAGGACAGCGTGGTATGATCGTATCACCGCCAAAGGCAGGTAAGACAACCCTTTTGAAAGAGGTTGCGAAGTCTATTAAAACGAATAACCCGGATATGCATCTGATCATTCTTCTGATTGATGAAAGACCGGAGGAAGTAACTGATATCAGAGAAGCAATCGAAGGTCCGAATGTAGAAGTGATTTATTCTACATTTGATGAACTGCCGGAGCATCATAAGCGTGTATCCGAAATGGTAATTGAGCGTGCGAAGAGACTGGTTGAGCTGAAAAAGGATGTGACGATCCTGCTTGACAGCATTACCAGACTGACACGTGCCTATAACCTGACTGTTCCGCCGAGTGGCAGAACTTTATCAGGTGGTCTGGATCCGGCGGCACTGCATATGCCGAAGCGTTTCTTTGGTGCAGCCAGAAATATGAGAGAGGGCGGAAGCCTTACCATACTGGCAACAGCACTTGTAGAGACTGGTTCCAAGATGGATGATGTGGTATACGAGGAATTCAAAGGAACCGGTAATATGGAAATGGTGCTTGACCGTAAGCTTTCCGAAAAACGTGTATTTCCGGCGATCAGCATTCCGAAGTCCGGTACAAGACGTGAGGATCTGCTTCTTTCGGATGAAGAACTGCAGGCGATCAATGTGATCCGGAAGGCACTGAACAGCATGAAGCCGGATGAAGCGGTGGAAAAGGTCATCGATATGTTTGTCAGAACGAGAAATAACGATGAATTTGTCAAGATGATACAGAAAATTAAATTTATTTAATAAAAAAGGCTTGCCATAGCGGAAAGCCTATGCTACAATAATAAAGCTGTTTATGTAGAAACGAAAGTAAATTCATATAGAGAGGTGAAAAAGATGAAAGAAGGAATCCATCCAAACTACTATCAGGCAACTGTAACCTGTAACTGTGGCAATACATTTGTAACAGGTTCAACAAAAGAAGATATCCACGTTGAAATTTGTTCTAAGTGCCATTCATTCTATACAGGCCAGCAGAAATCAGCTAGAACTGATGGACGTATTGATAAGTTTAATAAGAAATACGGCGTTGTTAGTAAATAGTTTGACGTAAAAGGTTGAGATTTCTTATCTCAACCTTTTTTTGTTATGGCGACGAGGAAAATGCACGCATTTATGCCCTATTTATTAAGCTATGCAGCAGGTTGTAGAAGTAAATATCTGCGCATAATGTGTTATGCATCAGAGATACATAATGCAGCCCTGAGCATGGCGGAGTGATGTTGTGCGAAGGGTTTCC
>ERZ791908.1822-NODE-1822-length-11032-cov-2.941514_pt1 | contig 11032 bp, 9 predicted proteins | sample MGYA00510144_ERZ791908 | MGnify/ENA primary metagenome ERZ791908 (study PRJEB30046, sample SAMN00792105) | human gut metagenome | study: EMG produced TPA metagenomics assembly of the A metagenome-wide association study of gut microbiota in type 2...
TGCCGCACCTCGCTCGCCGTATCGGCACTTAGAATTATGCGGTATTGCCTTTATTATAGCATAGAGTGCAGCAAGATGGTATTGGCATACACCAAAAAATATCGATTTCTGGCAAAAAAATCTGATTCTAGGGTGCAGCTTGCGTCAAAAGAAAGAGAATGAGAAGGGGAAAAACAAACAACGTTATCTAGGATATATTATTTTTTTACGTATTGAATCTGCATGGTCAATATGTTAGAATAACTTTGATTAAATGTTGTACTATAGGTGTATTATAGGTGTAGTTTATGCAGGAGGTTTTGCCAGAAAATATAAATGCGGTGTGAAAAGTAGCAGATAAAACAGATAAAAAGTAACGAGAAACAAAATGTTACAAAATTCAAACTTTTATTTTTGCGTACCTATATGACACAATACAGCATACCAATATAACGGAAAGAGAGGCCTTTTGATAAAATTTTGTATACTAAGAATTCTGTAAGGTCAATAAAATACGGATGCCTTTCAAAATATACCATTGCGTAACAAAATGATTTATAACACTTGTGCTGCAAATCGAAGGCTGCACAAGATAGATCAAAAGAGGAAAGGAAGAATAAAGGATGTTTGTAGGAACATGGTGGTCACTGATGCCGCCCATTGTGGCGATTGCGCTGGCACTGCTGACCAAAGAAGTGTATTTGTCATTGTTTGCGGGGTGTGCCCTTGGCGCACTGTTGGTGGCAGAATTCCACCCGTGGATTGCGTTTGATACGCTGTTTAACACAATGATCGATAGTGTGGATTTTTCCATTCTGATGTTCATGATCCTTTTGGGCATGATCGTTATGCTTATGCAGGAATCCGGCGGCACCCGCGCTTACGGTGAGTGGGCCTCCAGCCACCTGAAAAGTAAGCGCTCCGCTTTGGTAACGACCTCTCTGCTCGGTGCGTTGATTTTTGTGGATGACTACTTCAACTGCCTGACGGTTGGCTCTGTCATGCGCCCTGTCACAGATAAGTACAAGGTTTCCCGCGCCAAGCTGGCGTATATCATTGATGCAACCGCCGCGCCAGTCTGCATCATTGCGCCGATTTCTTCCTGGGCGGCAGCCGTCAACTCTTACGTTCCGGCGGGCAGCTCCATGTCCGGTTTTGAGATGTTCGTTAAAACCATTCCGTTCAACCTCTATGCAATTTTAACCCTGTATATGGTGTTCTTCACCTCCATTGTAGGCTTCGATTTCGGCCTGATGAAAAAGCATGAAGAGAACGCGGCCAAAGGTGATCTGTTCACCTCCGGAGGGGAAGAGTTCCAGAACCAGGAAACAAAAGACCCGACCGAGGGCGGCAAATACGCCAAAGGCAAGGTCATCGATCTGATTGCGCCCATGGTCGTCATGATTGCAACGGCAATCGCAGCTATGATCTGGACCGGCCACCTGAACGGCGGCCAGAATCTGGTGGAGGACTTTGCCAACTGTTCTTCTTCGGAAGCGTTGGTGTTTGCCGGTTTGGTCACAGTGGGATTCCTGCTGCTTCTGTATCTGCCGCGCCGTGTCATCGGCTTCAAGGATTTTATGAATTCCGTTCCCGAAGGTGGCAAGCTTATGATGCCCGCCATCCTGATTTTAGTGCTGGCCTGGACTCTGAAAGGTATGACGGACGCCCTGGGTATCGGTACCTTTGTACGTTCGGCCATCAATCTGAATTCCAGCCTGATGAACTTTGTGCCGCTGGTCATCTTCTGCATTGCAATTTTTATTGCCTTTTCTTCCGGCACCAGCTGGGGCACCTTTGCTATTTTTGTGCCCATCGTGGTCAACATGTTTGCTGAACTGGACCCGACCATGATGATCATTTCTGTAGCGGCTGTCCTGGCTGGTGCTGTCTGCGGTGACCATATTTCGCCTATTTCTGATACTACCATCATGTCCAGCTCCGGTGCCCAGTCCAACCATATCAACCATGTGCAAACCCAGATGCAGTACGCCTTTGTGGTCATTGCCGTGTGTGCTGTTGGCTACCTGATCGCAGGCTTTACCGAAAACTGGTGGCTGACCCTGCTTTGCTCGCTGGTGATTTTGACCGGAGTGCTGTTGGAGATAAGGAAGAGAGAAATGTGTGGCCGATAAACCATACTGACGTAGCATCATCAAAAAGAACCTGCTTTGCACACTATATGGGGCACTAAAACCGGTCGTGTTTTACAGTTATATGAACTATATATGAACTAAAACGCCGAACTTTTGGCCCCTGCGGCACAAAATTGGCACAGCTTTTTCAGAAGTTTTGAGGAGATGGCGAAAAACAGGAGAAAACAATGAGAATCCATGAGTTTATCACCTACTTCGTAAAACTGTTGTTGAGTACCCGATGCAGAGGGGCCGGCCTTCTTTACATGGCTGCCGAAGATGTTTGGTAAAAGAGTTGTAGTTACCGTCCATGGGGAGTGTGAAATAATACGCGGCTGTCATAATAGGGACAAGGGTACGGCAGAGAATGAAAGGCTCCGCGACTCGAAGTTCATATTTTCTTACCCGAAGAATGAACGACTGATCCTTCTGAACGGCAGAAATGCCGCACAGGAAGAAATCTCGACCATGAGGGTGGGGTGACAGCCAGCGGACAGGTGCACGAGCCTATCCGCTCTTTGTGTTGGCCGAGATGTTAATGAAAAAATTGAGTGGGATTGTGGGAAAGATTTATGAGCAAGAAACTTGCGATTGCGATGTTCGGACAGAAGCGATTATCGAGAGAAGGCGGAGTAGAAATCGTTGTCAAAGAGCTCTGCACCCGAATGGCACAGAATGGCTGTGACGTGACTTGCTACAACAGAGCAGGCCATCATGTGAGTGGTGCAGAATATGACGATGCTGGTAAAACGGAGTACGAGGGAATCCGTCAGAAGTCTGTTCCGACCATTGAACGGCGCGGACTTGCAGCGGTAAGTTCATCTTTTTTTGCGGCTCTTTACAGTGCGTTTGGAAAATACGATGTGGTACATATTCATGCTGAGGGACCAGCTTTTTTCTGCTGGCTTCCGAAATTGTTTGGGAAGCGTGTTGTCGTTACCATTCATGGGGAGTGTGAAATAATATGGGCAACCAGAGAAAAGCCTGATTTCATGCGGGTTTACGCGGCTTGACCTTTTCACCTCAACCTGTTTCTGCCTGTCATGGTGCGTTACGGCCAGCGTGATTTCAGGTGCTAATGGCTTCTGGTTGCGCTCTATACTTAACCCACCACAGCGAAAGCTGATAGAGCAGAAAACAGAATAAGGAGGTACGAAGGCAAGCCTGCGTATAGATTGCTGATGCAATCTGTGTACAGGCTTGTTGTCGTGCAATGAAATAAGCAGGGGAATCAACAAGGGAGATTACTTTTAAATTTGGGAGGAGAAATTAAATGAAAATCTTGGTTACGGGCGCAAATGGTTACCTCGGACAGGGAGTTGTGAAGGCACTCCTTGATAATGGACACAGTGTTGTAGCCGCGGATTTCAAAACAAACTATGTGGATGATCGTGCAGAAAAAATGGACTGTGATTTGTTTTCGGTAGAAGACCCTTATACATATTTTGGAAAGCCTGATGTCCTTCTTCATCTGGCTTGGAGAGATGGTTTTGTCCACTACTCGGAGAATCATATCGCAGATTTGCCGAAACATTACCATTTCTTGAAGCAAATGGTTGATGCGGGTATCGCTAAGATTAGCGTCATGGGCACAATGCACGAGATTGGCTTCTTTGAGGGCAGTATCAATGAAAATACTCCCTGCCATCCCATGAGTCTTTATGGCATTGGTAAGGATGCGCTTCGTAATTGCGTAGCGATGATGACCAACGGTAAGCATACCAATTGGCAGTGGCTGCGTGGCTATTACATTGTAGGTCATTCTGAGTTTGGCTGTTCGATTTTCTCAAAAATTACGGCAGCAGAAAAAGAAGGCAAAACTGAGTTTCCGTTCACAATGGGGCAGAACCAGTTTGATTTTATTGATTATGATGACTTTTGTGCGCAGGTTGCGGCGGCAGTTGGGCAAGATGAAATCAATGGAATTATTAACATCTGCTCTGGTAAGCCGGAAAAACTTGCAGATCGTGTTGAGCGGTTTATTAAGGAAAATGGCTATGGTATCAAGCTGAAATATGGTGCGTTCCCAGATCGTCCGTATGATTCTAAAGCCGTTTGGGGAGATAACAAAAAAATCACCCAAATTATGAACGAGAAGAAATATAAGGCATAAAGGTTGGAGAACGCCCATTATGAAGCGTAAGTTACTTTTAATAATGCCAAATTTCTTTGACTATCCGCAGGCCATCTGTGAAGAGTTGGAGAAGATGGGGTATGAGGTTGATTGTTTTGATGACCGTCCTAGTACAAATGGAATGGTAAAGGCAATCATCCGTGTTAATAAGAATTTAATTGGACAGTATATAAACCGATATTTTGAAAAGGTTATGAAGACTGTCCGTGCAAAAAAATATGATGTGGTCTTTTTGATTTCGGGACAGTCGTTGTCATTTAGTGAAGACATGATTCAACAAATCAAAGATGAACAGCCACAGGCAAAGTATGTACTTTATCAATGGGATTCGCTAAAGAACTTTCCGTATATTGAAAAGATTGAACCGTATTTTGATAAGTGCTATTCATTTGACAAAAACGATGTGGCAACGCATGAGAATTTGAAATTTCTTCCGCTGTTCTATACTCGGAGATATGAAAATATAGGAAATAGCAAAAAGAGGGAGTTTCAGTACGATTTCTGCTTTGTAGGTACTGCTCACCCCAAAAAATATAAGTTCATTCAGATGATGACCCGGCAGTTAAAAGAGGTATATCCAAATCAATTTGTGTACTATTTCTTTCCGTCGCGGATAGTCTTTTTCTACCGCAAGCTTATGAATCCAGAATTGCGTCATGCGCATTATAGTGAATTTCATTTTGACCCACTTGCTGGTAAAGAGATGGATCGGGTCTTTGCAAATTCAAAGTGCGTCTTGGATTCTGCACAGGCAGGTCAAATTGGATTGACGATTCGTGTACTGGAAGCACTTGGGGCAAAGAAAAAGTTGATTACAACCAATGAAGATGTTGTAAACTATGATTTTTATCGAGAAGAAAATATATATGTATATGACGGACATTTCGATTTGAAGGCTCCGTTTTTTAACAGTGACTATGTTGAAGTTGAAAACAGCGTATATGAGAAATATTCGTTGAGAAACTGGCTGAAGGAAATTATAGGTGAATAAGGTGAAAGTAGTTCAAATTTCTACATTCTCATATAAAGCGGCCGGGAATATAATGATGAATCTGCATCGTGCAATGATGAAAAATGGTATAGATTCATATGTTGTATGGGGACGAGGAAGAAAAGCAGAGAACGATCACGAATATTTTATGGATGATAGCTGGGGAGTTAAATTACACGGAGTTTATACAAGAATAACGGATAAAACGGGATTCGCATCGACTTTAAGCACAAGAAAATTACTTAATTGGCTCGATGAAATAGAGCCGGATATTATTCATTTGCATTGTATCCACGGATATTTCATCAATATCTCATTGCTTTTTACTTACATTAAAGAGAAAAACATTAAAGTCATATGGACGCAGCATGATTGCTGGGCATTTACAGGGCATTGTGCCTATTTTGATGCCTGTGGATGCGAGAAATGGAAGACGGGGTGCCATGATTGCGAACAACTGACAACATATCCTGCATCGAGGTTGATGGACAATTCTAAATGGAATTGGAAAACAAAAAAAGAACTATTTACAGGAGCAAATGTAACAGTTGTTACACCCTGTGAGTGGCTTTCTGAATTGGTTAAAATATCTTTTTTGAGAGAATACCCAATTCGTGTTATCTACAACGGTATTGATACAAATGTATTTAAGCCAACAAAAAGCTATTTCAAAAAGAAGAATGAAATCGAAGCTAAGAAGATGATTCTTGGCGTGGCAAGCGAATGGACCGAAAGAAAAGGACTTAGAGATTTTATTGAGCTTGATGAAATGCTTGATAAAAAAGAATATGTCATTGTCTTAGTTGGAGTTTCAAAGAAACAGGTGGAAAATCTTCCGAAAGATATAATTGCATTGAATAGAACAAACAATATCAAGGAGTTAGTAGAAATATATTCAGCAGCAGATGTCTATTTTAATCCGACTTATGAAGATAATTTCCCGACAACAAATCTTGAGGCAACTGCATGTGGAACGCCGGTAATTACCTATGACACTGGGGGAAGCCCTGAATCGGTTGATCCACGGGCAGTTGTGCAAAAAGGAAATCTCAACCGAGTAAAGGATATTATATGTTCGGAGCTTCAAATCTTTAAGCCGAGACTTAGAGATGAAATGAAAGTTGAAAGCATGGTCGCAGAATATATTCAACTTTATCGTGATGTATATGGAGAATGATCCTAGTGAGTAAAATAATAAAAATAATAAGCAGATTAGAACGAAAAACTATATTTCTTTTTGACGGAATCAATTCAAAAAAGTACATGAAATTGTATAATAGCTGGCTGAAAAGGCAGGGAATCCAGCTAAATGGGGCGGCAAAATACATTCACCATACCGCTCAACTTGATGGTGTGGATTACACAAAAATTAAAATAGGAACAGATGTTGTCATATCACGAGACACGCTTGTTTTGGTGCATGACTTTTCCATAGAAGCAGGGCTACTGTCCTTGAATCGTGGTAATCCGGATAACGAAGCTAGATTTATCAAGAATGTCAGTATTGGGGATGGCTCGTTTGTAGGTGCAAGGTGCGTTATTTTACCGGGAACGGATATTGGAAAGCACTGTATCGTGGGCGCAGGAAGTGTCTTAACAGGGAAAACATATCCCGATTATTCATTGATCGCTGGAAATCCTGCAAGAGTTGTAGGAGATGTTCGAGAGTGGACGAAGAAAAAAGTTGGCGAAAATCAAATTTCATATGGCTGCATTATATGAGGGTAAATATTTCTTACGGGAGAAAGGATGGAAAGAGGCTAATGAAACTGTCTGTAATTATAGTTTCATATGAAAATTGTGAGATCTTGAGAGATTGCCTTGACTCTATAAAAAAGTTCAATGATTTAAAGGATGAAGCAGAGATTATCATATCGGATAACAGCATAACCAACAGTGTTTATGAAATGGTTAAGAAAGATTATCCGGAGATTCAAATTATAAAGAATAATAATATTGGATTTGGCCCAGCAAATAACAGAGCAGTAGATATTAGCAGTGGAGAGTATCTCTTGTTTTTGAATCCGGACACAATCTTGTTAGAACCAATTTTTCAATTTGCAGTAGATAAATTTGAACAACAAAGCAATCTGGCATTGTTCGGAATAAAACTGATGAATGTGAATGGAACAGCTAACAATTCTTTCTTTGCAATGGACAATTACACATTGTCTTGGACACTATTGATGAAAGCATTTTCTAAATTTGATATTTATATTGATGGAAAAATGTACATAGCAGGAGCAGATTTGTTCGTGAGAAAATCGGCATTTGAGGAGGCTGGATGTTTTGATGAAAATATCTTTATGTATTATGAAGAACCTGACTTGATTAAGCGCATCAAGAAACTATATTACGAGTTTCTTCCCCGAAAAGAAAATGATACATTTGGAGGGCGCGACTGAAAAGAAGGATGCTATATCTACTGTAAAAAAAGTAGAACGGTCTCTTGCGACATATAGATATTATTGCGACAAATGGAATATTTCGTTTATAAGGAATATTCGACAGATGCGGAAATATCAGGTGTTAAAAAAAAATGTTAGTGGTTTTACTGGAAATGGTGAAAATGTGCGGCTGGCAAAAATGCAGATTGAGCTGCTGGATAAACTAATAGTGGGGTGAAGAATGTTCTTGTCATTTGTATGCGTATATATGTTTTTGCTTTGGAGTTATGTATTCTTCATTCAAAAACAGAAGTTTAGCATTATTACATATATAACTGCTGGTGTGTATTTTCCTTTATTCCTTTACTTGTTATATTGGTCTGATCTTTCGGACCGAACAGAATCATTTGTATTTGACTATATTTTTGTGTCACTTGCTATTTTATGCACAATATATGTGGGAATTACATATAGGGGAAATTACAGACATGTAAGAAGTATTGATGGTACAATTTATGTTACTAAGTTTGGTAGACAATTTTATGGGGTAATAAATTTCATCTATATAGCATTGTATTTTTTGGAAAATTACCTTGGGTCCGGTTCCGCTGTTCCGGGATTGGTTGGAATAGATATTCACACTTATTCTGCACCAATAATATCTTACTTTACAAATGCGCAGTATCTTTTACTGGCGTATAACTACTATTACTATAAATCAACAAAACGAAAATCAGCACTTGCTTTTTCATTAGTGGATATCATAGTCCCCGTTATGACTCGCCTAGCAAGAATGAGTATAGTAATGGCAGTTGTACAAGTTGGGTCTCTTATTCTATTTCTTGAAACAGATACAATTAAAAGAACTTTGTCAAAATTCGAAAAGAGAAAAATTAAGCGCATAAAACAAGGCGTATTTTTGGTAGCCGTAATCGGCTTTGTGACATTGTCCACTTTTACTCAGTATAGAATGAATCTTCATAATGCAGAATTTACATATGGTTCCGGTATTGCATTTAGTGGACCTGAGTGGGCAGAATGGTTGGCTCCGTTTTATGGCTATTTCCCGATGTCGTTTAATAATTTGAAAATCAATATTTTAAGAAGAAAAGTGACACATAATTATATTGGATTATATTCGTTTTTCTCCTTGTATTTTGGATTGTTTCAGGTAGATAATCTTTTGGGCATTGATACAGCAGGACAATTGAAAGGGAGACTTGTTACTAACGGTTTGGCAACTGTCCCAACTGCTTTTTGGGATTATTATTATGATTTTGGTCTGTTGTTGGTCATCCCAATTATTGTTGCAATCCTTATAAGCTATAACTTCGAAAAAAAATCGAGAAGAGAATTGAGAAAATTAACGTACCGAACACTATATTTCTGGTATGTGCCATATTGGTTCTTTGCTTCTTTCCAAAATACGCTATTTTTGGCACCAGCTATTGTTATAGCGGTACTGACGTATTATATAATAAAACATTCTTTCAATGTTGATGTTAGTTCGGAGAAACGGTAATGGCAAAAGGAAATAAAGTAATCAAAGCAGGTATTGGCTATACTGTTGGAAATATTCTTATAAAGGGAATAAATTTTTTGACATTGCCGCTTTTCAGCCGCTTGCTGACGACTGAAGAATTTGGCGTGTACAATGTTTTTGCTTCATACGAAGCAATATTATATGTGGTCGTTGGACTGTCAATTCATTCGAGTGTTAGAAGTGCAAATTTAGAGTTTAAGGGACAGATAAAGAAATATACTTCATCTGTCAGTTTGATTTATTTGCTAAATGCACTGATACTCCTTGCGACTGCTGTTTTTTGGGGCAACCAATTATCAAAACTGCTTGATTTCAGCAAAATAGAAATTGTTTTATTGGTTCTCTATAGTCTGGGAAGCTCCCTTTTGGCTTTATATAATAACCTGATTAGTTTGGAGTATTCTTACGGAAAATACCTTGCGGCATCTCTCTTTAACTCGGTTGGTAATGTTTTACTTTCGCTTGTTTTAATACTTACAATATTCCGTGACCATAGAGATGTAGGCCGTATAGTAGGTGGAACGGTAACGATTTGCCTCCTTGCATTGATTCTGTTGCTTTCAATCTATAAACAGGCTAAGCCCAGAATCAATAAAGTATATTGGAAATTTGCAGTAAAATACAGTCTACCAATCGTGCCACATGGTATATCACAGGTGCTGCTGGCGCAATTTGATAGAATTATGATTCGATCTATGGTAGGCAATGCGGAGGCAGGCATTTATAGTCTTGCAGGAAACATTAAACTGATTCTGACAATTATTACCGATTCGATTTCTGCGGCATGGACTACGTGGTTCTATGATCAGATGGCCGAAGATGGTGCTGAGCAAATCAAGGAACGCGCAAAAGAACTGAGTATGTTCTTTGTGGTTTTAGCAGTAGGACTGTTGGCACTTTCGCCGGAATTGATTTTTGTGTTAGGTGGAAAAAACTACGAGTCTGGCAAATACGTTGCAATTCCGATGGTTGTGGATGCGTTTGTTCTTTTCTTATATAACATAATTGTTCCGGCTGAGTACTATAAGAAAAAAACAACATATATTATGTTAGGAACAATGGCTGCTACAGTAATAAATTTGGTGACGAACTATATATTCATAACAAAATTTGGGTATATTGCAGCAGCATATACAACGTTGTTTTCTTATATATGTTATTTAGTCCTCCACATTATTATTTCTCATAGAGTAATTGGGTTTTATGTATTATCCATTAAAGACCTGCTCATACATTCTGGTATTATTTGTGGAATGGCAGCACTCGACTTGATTTTTATAAACCACCTTTTGATTAGATGGGGTGCATGTGCAGTGGTTGTTATCCTGCTTATGGGGTATTTACTTTATAAAACAGGAATATATAAGAAGATAGCTACAAGGAGATAAGTATGGAAACGAAAGAACCATTAAATATTGATGAAGTTCATGCAGGCACTTTGAAAATAGTTGAGAAGTTGTCAAGTATCTGCGATATGTTGCATATTGACTATTTTGTGGCATATGGATCGTTGATCGGAGCTATTCGACATAAAGGATTCATCCCGTGGGATGATGACTTTGACGTGATTATGTTGCGGCCTGATTACGATAAATTTGTCAACTATTGCTATAAACATGAAAAAGAACTATATCCGTTTAAGATTTTAAATAGGGAGGTGTCTAAGAAATATCCTTATACAATTTCCAGATTTGAGGATATGAGATACAAAGCTGTCTATGATAATATCGTGGATTATGATTCAGGAATGTTCGTGGATGTTTATCCGTATGATGGGGCGGGAACGGACGAGATAGCGGCCAGAAAAAAGATTGGATGGAAAAAGGACATTTTAGCAAAATGCGTTGGCTGGGCAATCAGAAA
>ERZ791908.1823-NODE-1823-length-11030-cov-10.941412_pt1 | contig 11030 bp, 5 predicted proteins | sample MGYA00510144_ERZ791908 | MGnify/ENA primary metagenome ERZ791908 (study PRJEB30046, sample SAMN00792105) | human gut metagenome | study: EMG produced TPA metagenomics assembly of the A metagenome-wide association study of gut microbiota in type 2...
TTCAAGAAGATGACAAAATAACGATTAGAAAAGTTGAGTCATTAAAAGAAACACAACTAAATATTTTTGATATGTGAGTTCATTGTTATAACGTATATTTTTAAGAGTATATCCGGCTCCATTTTGGCTTTAAGAAATTTAGACGAGGTGCACAAAAATGCAAAATGAGATGAATATGAAGAATAAAATACACAAATGTGTACCAAGAAACGGCCAGATAAATCTCTCCGCCCAAGAGAAAGAGTAAGCTCTGCCAAATAAAAACACCTGTTTATACAAAGATTTGTTTCGATTTGTCTTTTGTTTTTTTGTGTTCCGGACATTTTTACCCTCTTTTTTCGGGGGATAGGAAAAAATGTTCGGAGCGGATTAACCGAACCTTAAGCGGCGCGGCTGCGGCGGTTAAGGCTTGCCAGAAGGCGTACGAATGTACTCCGAGGGTGAGGTTGATTCGGAGCAAATGGTAAGCTCTGACGAATAAAAACACCTGTTTATACAAAGATTTGTTTCGATTTGTCTTTTGTTTTTTTGCGTTCCGGACATTTTTAACATCCCCAGTTGACATTCCGAGGCAAAGAATTTATAATCTGTTTATGTATAAAACGGAGGATTTCAAATGGATAAAAAAATAATCGCAGTTATCTGTGCTTCCTTAATCGTAATATCGGCGGTTTTTGCCTCATGCGGAAAAAAGAAGCCGACTATAAACGCCAAGGACGCCACATACGAGGTCGTTACCGACGAAGAGGGCAACACTGTTCTCAATGAGAACGGCGAGATTGAAATATATGTCACCGACGAGGACGGCAAAAAGGTCACGGACGAAAACGGCGAAATTAAAACGGGCGCCGTTCCGTTCCCCAATCAGATAACCGACGGCGTATTTCACGAGACAAAGTATTTTAAAATGGTTTATCCCAACGGCTGGACCGTGGGCAATTCAGGTATAGCCACCTCAAAGAAATACAAGGGGCTCGACGCGCAGATTATGTATTCCGGCGCGGCGACTGATGACAGCGCAGCGGAAAAAGAGGCAAATAACACCGTTTCGCAGTGGAATCAGATTTTGTCGCAGGCAGGCGACGCGGTAACGGGCGTAACCGTTGAGCAGCGTACCGTGACTCTCGAAAAATGCGGAGCCACCGCATACGTAGTCGAGGTCAAAAAGGCAGACGACAAAAACCCGAAAACATATTCCGCATATCAGCTCACTATGGATTTTGTCTGCAACGGCGGGCTTTACCACGTGCAGTGTTTTACCGAGGACGGCAACACCTTTGACGGCAGCCTTGATTTGGCGGCAATGTACGGCGCAAATCTCACAATAAAATAAGAGTTCAAATAAAGAACATTGCATTTGCAAAGCGGTTCACGGGGTATTTGCCTCGGGAGCCGCTTTTTGCCTCCCTTGTAAAGGGAGGTGGGCCTCTAAGGCAAGCCGGAGGGATTTTGTGGAGTTATATGGAATTTAAATAGAGCGTGCGTGACTTTTTAATCCGCTTTTTGCCTCCCTTGTAAAGGGAGGTGGGCCTCTAAGGCAAGCCGGAGGGATTTCATAGGGTTATATGGAATTTAAATAGAACGTGCGTGACCTTTAATCCGCTTTCTGCCTCCCTTGAAAAGGGAGGTGGGTTGCCGTCAAGGCAAGCCGGAGGGATTTCATAGGAATTTACGGAATTTAAATAGAGCGTGCGTGACCTTTAATCCCTCAGTCCGCTCGCAAACTCGCGTCCAGCTCCTGACGGGAGAGAGTCCCCTTTGTCGCTCCGCGACATTTCCCCACACCGTGGGGAATCACCCTTTACAAGGGAGCCTAATTTAATCCCTCAGTCTACTCACTTCGTTCGCAGACAGCTCCTGACGGGAGAGAGTCCCCTTTGTCACTACGTGACATTTCCCCACACCGTGGGGAATCACCCTTTACAAGGGAGCCTAATTTAATCCCTCAGTCTACTCACTTCGTTCGTAGCCAGCTCCCTTTTCAAGGGAGCCTTTTTTGTCGCTCCGCGACATTTCCCCACGCCGTGGGGAATCACCCTATTTGAGGGAGCCTAAAAGCCCTCTGTTTTTACCCGAAAATACCGTAAAAATGTTCAAAACCGTGTTCAATACTTGTCAAAAAGTTCAAAACTCGAAAACGTTAACAATTTATTCATAATTTTACAACAACATTGCCAATTTTGTTTGCCACTTTTGCCCAAAAATAACAATTCTATTTGTTCAATACAGAAAATCAACAAATTTGTGTGAACAATTTATTGACTTTTTTCGTTTAAAACCCTATACTTTAACTAACCATAGGAATGGTGTAATAGGGCGAAGTGCCCCCTTTTTTAAGGGAGCGCTGCCGCACGGCTGATTTACCGTGCAGTTTCCATCCCGTTTTGATACACATCCTACGGTAATATGCTCGGGTGTGTATCATCAGTTTTCCACCGATTCATTTTTACGGAAGTGGAAACGGTGGAAACCGACCGAGTTAACGTGCCGAAATCGGTTTGCTTTCTTGTAAATCAAAGAGCGGTCAGAAGTACAGCGGATTTTGTGCAAGGAATTGTTGCGGGGAGTGCCGCCCGCAGAAAAAATCGGGTACGCATACATGGTTTTAATGTAAATCTTTTTAGGAGGAAAAAACACGTATGAAAAAATCTACCAAATTGTTAAGTGTCATCTTGGCAGTTGTCATGATTTTCTCAACTATGTCCGTAATGGCGTTTGCCGCAAAGACGGAGTATCAGACCTCTGATAACCTTACCGCTCTTGACGCATACAGCCCGGACGGCGCGGTAACAAGACTCTCTACCGAAGAGAGAATGTCGGTTGTATTTGACTTCCTCGATGTTACCCTTGCCGCCGCGAACATAAACATGGGCGAAGTTATTAATACTGCAGGTTTGCGCCTTGTTATCGACCTTCGCTCGGTTAATGCTCTTTGCGGAACCATCGACAGCGCACAGGCTCTTCTTAACAACGGAGCTGTTAAGCTTCTCAGCGGCTTGCTCGGTATAGTTAAAAATGCTAACCTTAAAAACTGGAAGTCGGGCATGACAAGAGAAAAGAACGCTCAGCTCGACATAGTCAACGGCATTGCAACTCTTCTTAAAGACAACGCAGGTCTTGTTAAAAAGGTTATCAACGACGGCAAACTCGACGTCGGCATTATCGGCAACTTTGTTGATATTTCCGCCGTTAATAAGTACCTCTCGGATCTTCCGGGTATGTTAAAAGGCCTCGTTTATCCGATGTTCGCAAGAGTTGACGATGACATGACGCTCATCAACACTTATTCAACAACAACCGCAAATCCCGACACTCTTGTCAAGAATGTTCTCATCAACGCTATGTCTAAGCCGCAGAGCTATACTTCTTATAAAGAAGACGCTTCCGGCAACTGCATAAGCAATCACATTGCTCTTCCGACAAGCGCTGAAGCACACCTTCGCGATTATTATGTTAAGGGCTCAGACTCTAAGGGTGCTTACATCGAGGTATTTGAATATGATACCGATAAGAAGTTGTATGTATCTCAGGAAGAGAAGTATTATAAGACCGAAGAAACCGATATGGAAGGCAAGGGCACAGGCGTTTATGTTTACACTAACGCTGCCGGCGAAAACGTAAAATATTACGTTAAGGACAGCTACTTCCTTCCCTCACTTGCCACAAGCGATAAGGTTTCCGAAATCTTCAACCTTGACAGCAATACTCTTGTTTCGGCTCTCTATCAGATAGCTCCCTATGTATTTAAGGATCTTGCTCCCGTTGTTCTCAACGGCTCCGTTAAGATGCTTCTTGCACAGTGGTTCGGCGCTGAAAAGACCGAGCTCTTCGGCGGCAAGGCTTCAGAGGCCACCGCTGTTCTCGCTAAGCTTCCGTCAGATGTAAAGGCATTCTATTCTAAGGCTGCCGGCACATACAACTGGGAGTGGTCGGACTTCACAATAGGCTCCGACGGCAACGGCTATTATCGCCTTGTCAGCAAAGACGGTCTCACAGAGACCTGGCTCAAGTTTGATATGTCCACCGCTAATTCGTTCGCTAAGCTCATTAACTGGAACTACACCATCTCCGGTGATTTCGTTGACGAGTTTATGCCCACAGCTGCAAATGACGGCTCCGTTACTGCTTCGGCAGCGGGTTATACCACCGTTCTTGCGGCGCTCAACGATTTTGTCGGCAAGGCAATCGACACAATTCTTTCGGATACTGCAAAGGCTGCAATCAATTGGACAAAGGGCGATAATACAAAGCTCATTCCCAATCTTCGCAAGGCTCTTCAGTATGTAGCAGCTTATAACCCCGAGTATCTCTTCGGTACCGGCTATGAGACTGTTTATGCAGGCTACTATGACACAGTTGTAGATAAGTCCGCTTCCGATCAGGATGTTGTTACCGCTCTCGGCGCAATCGGCGTTAAGGCTCTTATGCCTCAGATAATTCTCCCGTCGGCTGCCGAGCTCAAGGGACAGAACGTAACCGCTCTTCTCGCTTGCGTAATTCGTGAGCTTGCAACTCAGTTCGTTCCGACTTACAACTATGACGCACTTATTTATGCCGATTACAACTCGAAGACCCTCGTAAAGGGTAAGGACAGCGGCTATTGGCTCGATGTTATCTTTACCATGGGCACCGACATCGGTATGAAGTATCTCTCCAAGCTTGCCGACCTCGGCTCCGATAAGGATGGCGGCTACCAATTTAAAGCCTCCAAGACTTATAAGCTTGCAGACTTCGAAAAGAACACACGCGCTTGGGAAGGCACCATTGACTGGATAATCGACTGGGCTCTCACCTCTGACAACGAGTGGTGCTGGAAGGTACAGAAGCTCATCAACACCGATGGTCTTGACCTCAACCTTGCTACCGCACAGGATCCGTGGGTTAAGCTCGACAAGATTATCCGCGACGTTCTTCCTGTTGAGAAGATAATCAACGAAACCGCTGCTGACGGTAAGACCTTCCTTGAGACTGTTCTCAGAGAAGACATTATCGACAGACTTCTCAACCTTGACGTAAGCAAGCTCCTCGGTACAAACAGCGTTACGGGCATACTCAATATTCCTGCTAACAGCACTCTCAGAACCGAGGCTATGTATCCCGCAGTATTCAGAATCGTAAGAGAACTCCTTAACAAGGTTCTCGGTAAGGTATGCGGCAACACCGCTCTTATCGCCGATTCTTACAATTCACTTAACGCTATTCTTCAGAAGGGCGCTATTGCAGACCTCGCAGAGAAATTGATTTTAGGTATTGCCTATGCCGTTAAATCAGGCGGTCTTCTTGACGTAGCTCTTCCGTTCGTAAACTTCTTCCTCGGCTGGACTACTAACGCTCAGTCCTATGCTGAGCCTAAGCTTACAATAGATAAGGGTACACTTAACTATGTACAGCTTAAAAACGGCCAGATGAACACTACTCTTAAGGTAACAAACGCATCTGCAGGTATGCTCTTAAAGCACGGCGATACATATGATCATCCTTATATGCTCACTCTTAAGTCTGTTACCGTTAACGGCACCGAAATGCTCACCGACGCCGACAAGAAACCACTTTCACCGTATGAGAGCAAAGATGTTACTCTTAACGCGGCAGTTCCCACAGACAGCCTTGTAAAGGTAACCGCTGTTTACAGCTTCTCCTTCAAGGACGGTACTGCTTACGACGGCGACATTACTTCCACTACCTTTGAGTATGCAACCAACGATACAGCCGATACCGTCGGCTCCCCTTGGTCTAAGGAAGACAGCAAGAAGTCTGGAACCTATACTCTTGTTCATATGAAAGGTGAAACCACCACAGATTACCTTGTAACAAATGCATCGGCTCTTGCTTCTGCTATTTCAAACATTGCCGTAACCTGGACTAACATGAGAGATACGAATTGTAAATTCACAGCGGGTTCGGTATCCGGTCTTGACGCAAATTACTTTGAGTCATCGGGTCAGGCAGAGGGCCTTGTAAATACGACCTTTATTAAGATGGAGGAGAATAAGTCCGATAATATTGTTACCGTTAACCCGATCAGACTTAAATCCGATGTTGACGCAGAGACGGTTCCCTCGGGTGCTACATATGCTCTCGGTAACAACTCCATAACTGTTTACGGTGAGTATAAGCCCCCGCTGGTCAGCTTGAAGAAAGGCTCACTTTCCATGTCTGCTCCTCTCGGCACACTCTATTATTACAACGGCACCAATATTAAGAAGGCCGTTGACAGCGAGTTCAAGGCTAACCGTGATTCTTCTAAGTATCCGGAAGAGGCTTGGAACACTTACTGGACAGCTCTTACCGCTGCCGCTAAGCTTGTTTACGGCCCGTTCAAGAAGGCTAACCTCGGCAATTACAGTGATGCTAATCTCACTGCAGCCATAACCGCTCTTGAAACCGCCGCTAAGGCTCTTGATACAGCAAGCACAACACCTTCAAGCGGTTCCGCAACCGTTACACCGGCTCCCATTGAGGCTGCTCTTAAGGCTGCCGGCGACATCAACTATCAGAACTTCGACCTCTATGCTTATTGGGCTTACGAAAAGGCAATGAAAGCCGGCAACGCTATCATTGACGCTTACAAGGGCCCCGTAGCTCCCGAAAAGTACATTGACGGCAGCTCACTTTCAGAGGCTGAAATTACTGCTATTGCCAACAAGGCAAACGCTACATATAAGAGTGCTATTGTAGCTTCCATGAAGGCTCCTTCAACCGAAGCTCAGAACGCTTATATGGATGCCGTAAAGGCTTACAAGGCTCCCAGTTATTCGGAGCTTGAAATCCTTAACAGCGCTAAGAACATTGCTTGGTATGCAAGCTTCCTGAAGGGCGCTGCGGTTACAACTCAGAAGCAGTTCCTTGATAAGGAAATCAAAGCCGCTAAGGCTCAGGGCTACAAAGAGGCTGATTACACAGCAGGCTCTTATGCAAGATACACCAAGGCTCTTGCAGCTGCCGAGGCATTAAATGCCAACGCAAATGCTCTTCAGTCCGAGGTATTCGATGTTAAGTATGAGCTTGAAATCGCTCAGCGCGCTCTTATGCCGAAATCGGCTTCTGCTCTCGAGGCAGGTGCTTACACCGAGCTTGAGGCAGTTATAGCTCAGGCTAAGTCAATATTCACTGAAAACAGTGCATATACATTTGACGCATCAAAGGCTGACGGCCTTTCAAAGACCGAAGCTTATGCTAAGCTCGTTTCCGTACTCGGCTATGAGTACACCGATGAGAAGGGCAACACAGCAAACCTTTACAGCGGCTCCGCTGAAAACTATGCTGCAAATGACCGCTTCTATTCAAACGTTGTAGCAGCTCAGATTGACGCTGTTATCACAAACCTCAAGAATGCTATGGCTCCGTTCGTATGCAAGTACGTAGCAGTTCCCACCACAGCGGGTTCAAGTGAGGGCGTTTCCGTAACAGAGTCCGCTTCTCTCATCACCGGCGTAACACCCGGCTCGCTCGCTACTGCCGACGACGTACTCGCAAGAGTAACGGCTAAGGATTCTTCGGCTACAACTCTTAATGTTGCCGCTAACGCTGCAGGCCTCTATGGTACAGGCGCTACCGCAACACTCAGCCTTAAGTCGAGCGGTGCTCCGGTTGCTATCTACACAGTCGTTATCTACGGCGATGTAAACGGCGACGGTGTTGTTGACGGATTCGATGCTTCCTCCATGGACCTCGCAATCAACAACAAAGCTGCTCTCACAGGCGCTTATAAGACTGCAGGCGGCCTTGCTACCGGTAAGGTTGACCTCGCTAACTACGGCCTTGTAGTTGACGCTGCTTACGGCGGAGCTGCAATCGCTCAGAAGTAATTTCCTTTAAGATTACTTAAGTTAAAACCCGGTGGGGGAGTTATCTCCCCCACAAGGGTGTATGTAATGGGATATTCTTAAAAAGATTAGAGCATATACTTTAAAAGTGCGGCGGAATAGTTTTGTGAAAAAACGGTACAAAGCTTGTAAGCCCGCGAGGAAATAACTTTATTTGTGATAGCGTAAGGGATATTTTCTTTCGGTGTGCCATTTTTATTCACAAATTATTGACATTGTGCTCTCAAAAGTGTATATTTAATATTGATTAAGAATAGAAGGAGGCAAAAAATGACCAAGGCAAAAAAGGCTATTAGCCTTATTGTATCTGTAGTTATGCTCCTTGGCGTGCTTGCAGTCGGCGTTTTCGCAAATGATAATACCGGTGTCGCAGAAAACGGCACTATCGCTTTATCGTTTGACAAGGCGTCATATAGCGCAGGCGATACGGTCAAGGTTACCGTAAAATTAACCACAGATTATTATGCTGCAACGGTTTCTGTTCCTGTTCAGTATGACAGCAGTGCTGTTAAGTTTGTAAGCGGCACAACCGCTTCAACGCTGTTCGGTGCAGGCGATGCAACAAAGACGGTCGTAAATGATGCTGCTGCGGGCGGCAAGACTTATGTCTATGTCGGCGTATTACCGCAGGCTGCCGGCGGAGCTGTTGCTCAGAAGGCAAACGGCGTCGTACTTTCGACCCTCACCTTTACCGCTTCTAAGGCCATTTCCGATACTGCGGCCGCTTTCGGTGTGCTTAACGATCAGAAATCAATGACCAATCTCGGCGGTAAACTCTATGTAGGTTCCTACAAGACCTCTGATGTAACCTCTACGGTTTATACCACAGGTCAGAAACTTACTTTCCCGGTAATGAAGGCTGCAGCTGCAGCTGATCCGGAACTTATCCTTACCGAAGAAGGCAACGGTGCGGTTATCAGAAAAGACCTTTGCACTGGCTCGGGCGACTATGCCGGCTGTGTATTCGGTATAGATACCCTTAATGGCGAAAACATTAAGGATTATGTTACCACAAAAGCAGGTTCTATTGAAGTAGTTGCCAACGATCAAGGTAATATGACTACCGGAGCTACCATCCTTCTTAAAGATGACAGCGGCAAAGTAGTTGCAACCTATGTATTCATTTACTTCGGCGATGTAAACGGCGACGGTTTGGTTGACGGAACAGATGCTGGTAAAATTGAAGCACATGATGCTTGGATTCTTATGATTGATGAAGGTACAGCTGCATTTTATGCATCAGACGTAAATGGTGATGGAAATGTAGACGGCACAGACGCCGGTAGAATTGAAGCACACGATGCTTGGCTTCTCGAACTCTCATCACAAGCTGAAATGGCAGCAACTTTTAATTCAGCTTGGTAATTTTTACACATAATACAAATAGGAGATTAATTTATGCTTAAGATGAAAAAGATTTTAAGTGTTGCTCTTGTTGTTGTAATGCTTTTTAGCGTGTTTGCACTTAATGCTTTCGCACTTGAAGATGGTAAAGAATTTGGTTTCATTTTGAAATCAGATAAGACCGAGAATGAAATTATACCCGGTGCGAAAGTAACGGTAACTCTTTATTTCGAGATGGCTGATTATACGCAGTACATGAGCGACATGAAGATATGCCTTCTTTATGACAAAAATGTTTACACACCTGATCTTAGCTCAAGACAGTTTGTAGGCGATTTGGCAAAATATGCAAAAGATGGCACGAAACCGAATATCAACGCAAATTATGCAAAGGCGGTTATGGCTCAATCTTCAATGAGCAATAGCGAAAAAGCTTTGTACAATAGCGGAGTAATGCAGCAGATTCTTGCCGATGCGGGTAAGGAACAAGTAGCGCAGTATGGATTTGAAGTTACTGAAGATGCAAATGGCGTTTCGGTTGCTCAGATGACAATGGTATTCAATGTTACAGGTGATGAAGCAGCTCTTGCTACCGGTAATAAGAATATTAAACTCTGTGATGCTGTTAAACAGCAGACAGTTAAGAAAAAGACTACCGATAATGACCCGCCAGCGTTGCTTACTGCAATTGATACTTCAAGAGCTAACATCATGGCTAACATGCCGTCAGCTCCGTCTTATGCTGTAGCTAAGTATAAGACTCAGGTTAAGTTCACAGGCGATAAGACAACTGCTCCGGATGATCTCTTCCAGTTCAGACTTACTTCGGTTATCACAGCTGCTGACTTCGCTGCTATGAACTCAAACGGCAATAAAATTAAGAGCGTTGGCTTCATTGCTGCCAACACAGGCGCTGCCGATGCAGATGCTGCTAAGACAGCAGTTGAAAAAGGCACCGCACTTCCGTCAGCTTGGAAAGCTGCTTCTACTGACTATGTAAGTCAGGCAAACGCTTCTTCCGATGCATACTTCGGCGCAATCGTCAAGAATATCTCTCATGCTTCTCAGGCAACTGATATTGACTGCATCGCTTATGTATGCTACAATGACGGTACTGCCGATCATTATGTTTGGTATTCCGCAGCTGTAACTGCTAAAGTTGCTTCAGGATATGATGCTGCTGTTGCTGCTTGGAAAGCTCAGTAATTGAATTTTACCAAGAAACCACAGCGAAACTTTACTATCGGTTCGGCTGTTCAAAACTGAATATTCCGTTCCGACATTAAATTTTATTATTATATCTTGAAAGGAGATTAAATCTCAATGAAACAGGTTTATCAAACACCGGATTTCGATGTTTCTGCATACGAGCTTGATGATATCATCACAATCTCCATAGGCACCGGCCCCGTAGAGGGCGGCGACTCGGGTTGGGTTGAGATCTGACGCTCACGTAGCAATCGATCCGATTTATTAACAATCATAAGCAGAGCAAGGTTCGCCTTGCTCTGTTTTTTTGTGCCCTGTTTTGCATTTTGTGCACCATTCCGTTTCTGTACCCCATTCTGATATCGTGTGCCTATTCTGTTTTTGTACTTAATTTAGGTGCTGTATGCCTATTCTTTTTTTGTGTGTCATATGAGGAGCTTTCCACACACCCCTGCCCGCCCTTTTCACTATTCGTTTTCCACTTCCGTTTTCGTCTTTTTACTTTTCAGCCTCCCTTGCAGAGAGCAAGCCTCGCCAAAGCAGTTTGGAAGCTTTTTGCCTCCCTTGAAAAGGGAGATGGGTTGCCGAAGGCAACTCGGAGGGATTTCATAGGAATTTACGGAATTTAAAAAGAATGTGCGTGACCTTTAA
>ERZ791908.1827-NODE-1827-length-11008-cov-3.076600_pt1 | contig 11008 bp, 9 predicted proteins | sample MGYA00510144_ERZ791908 | MGnify/ENA primary metagenome ERZ791908 (study PRJEB30046, sample SAMN00792105) | human gut metagenome | study: EMG produced TPA metagenomics assembly of the A metagenome-wide association study of gut microbiota in type 2...
GCTTGGAGCCGGCAACCGTCCCGAACGGGCACGCGACGCCGCCGAAGAAAGTATTGACGATATCAAAGAACAGCTGAACGACGGCACCAAGATGGTATTCATCACTGCCGGAATGGGAGGAGGAACCGGAACCGGAGCCGCCCCTGTCATCGCCCGCATTGCGAAGGAGATGGATATTCTGACAGTAGGTATTGTCACCATTCCATTTATTTTCGAAGGAGAAAAGAAAATCATTCAGGCACTGGACGGCGTCGAACGTATCGCCCAGCACGTAGATGCCCTGCTGGTCATCAACAACGAGCGCCTGCGCGAAATATATGCCGACCTTACCTTCATGAATGCTTTCGGCAAGGCCGATGATACGCTTTCCATCGCTGCAAAGAGTATCGCCGAGATTATCACCATGCGTGGTACGGTGAATCTGGACTTTGCCGATGTGAAGACCATCCTGAAAGACGGTGGTGTAGCCATCATGAGTACCGGATTCGGAGAAGGCGAGAACCGTGTCACCAAAGCTATCGATGATGCCCTCCACTCTCCGTTGCTGAACAACAACGACATCTTCAACGCTAAAAAGGTGATGTTGAACGTATCCTTCTGTCCCACGTCCGAACTGATGATGGAAGAAATGAACGAGATACACGAGTTCATGAGCAAGTTCCGCGAAGGTGTGGAAGTAATCTGGGGTGTCGCCGTAGACAACTCTCTGGACACCAAAGTAAAGATCACCGTACTCGCCACCGGATTTGGTGTAGAAGACGTGCCCGGTATGGACACACTGCACGAAGCCCGCAGCCAGGAGGAAGAAGAACGCCAGTTGCAGCTTGAAGAAGAGAAGGAGAAGAATAAAGAGCGTATCCGCAAGGCATACGGTGAAAGTGCCGGCATCGGAAAGAAAAGCCTGCGCAGCCGTCGCCATATCTATATCTTCAATACCGAAGATTTGGACAACGACGACATCATCGCCATGATAGAGGAATCTCCTACTTACACGCGCGATAAAACGAAGCTGTTGAAGATCAAGACGAAAGCGGCTCTTGAAGAGGAAGTTGCCATGGAAGAGGCTACGGACAATGACGGAGTAATCACTTTCTAGATGGTTCTTCCCCTTGCTATTACAAATTGTAAATAATTAAAATATAAATATCATCATGGATTTATTTGACAAAGTCAGCGAAGACATTAAAAACGCAATGAAGGCAAAAGATAAAGTTGCCTTGGAGACTTTAAGAAACATAAAGAAATTCTTCATCGAAGCTAAAACAGCTCCGGGAGCCAACGATACACTGACAGACGAAGCTGCCTTGAAAATCATTCAGAAACTGGTGAAACAAGGTAAGGACTCTGCCGAAATCTATATCGGACAGGGACGCCAGGATCTGGCTGACGGAGAACTGGCACAGGTTGCCGTAATGGAAGCTTATTTGCCCAAACAAATGACTGCTGAAGAACTGGAAGCTGCATTGAAGGAAATCATTGCCGAAACAGGTGCTACCAGCGGAAAAGATATGGGTAAGGTGATGGGAGTTGCCTCCAAGAAGTTGGCAGGACTGGCAGAAGGCCGTGCTATTTCTGCAAAAGTAAAAGAGTTGTTGGGATAAGCCCCCACACCTCCTCCCCAGAAATAAAAAAAACTTTTTGGTCTCACGGTCTCATTCCATTAAGATAAGCCGTAGATAATCAGCAATATAAAGAGTGAGAGATCCTTTTCAAACAGGTGTCTCTCACTCTTTTCTTCATTCAAACAGCTATTTTTCACGTATCTCTCATCCACTTCAAGGGTATCTCTCATTGTTTTTAAGGCTTCATATGTTATGCTGCTACCTATATCCTTCTCTTTTGATACCTACATCTGCATGTTTTCTTACCGATATCTTCATCGTTCCACCCGGGTAGGACGAACTGTCTACTACTGTGACACGATCAGTTCACCTAAGTGCGATAATCATATCACCCGGGTAGAACGATGAAGATATCGGTGAGATAATATGATAATACCAATTGAAAGACTGGAGAATATAGGATCATTTGCATCTAAAAGAGCGGTAAACAATAACTTCTTGATTTATGAAATTACCTATTTGACATCAAGTTACAAGAATAAAAACATAATAAATGGCATTATATAAATTAAATTCTTACTTTTGTAACAATAGGAAGATAACATTCCTGCTTTGACGACAAGCAAAACATTCTTTTTGGATAGTTTCTACAACGAACTAAATTACGACAAACAGATGAAAAGCAGTACATTGATAACTATTCTAGCTACATTCTTATTAGTAGGGTGCAGCAAACAACAATCCACTTTGGACAAACAACTGGATGAGGTTGAAAAAATCATAGAAGTAAATCCTGATAGCGCATCAAGCATACTGGAAAACATAGCATCTCCGGAGCAGCTGGATGATAAAACCTTTGCACGTTGGTGTATGTTATCGGGCAAAGTCACTGACGAAATCTTTAATATCCTATTGCCATCTTATCAATTCGAGCGAGCTAACGCTTGGTATTCATCCTACGGTAAACCCAATGAACAAGTACAAATCTTAATTTATTTAGGACGTTCCTATGCAAATGACGGGGATTATGACAAAGCAATGTCTATATATACTAATGCGTTAGAGATTGGCGAAAAGAATAAACTCTATAATTTAGTTGGGTATACATATAGCTATATAGGCGACTTATATAGAGAGAAAGCCATGCGAACAGAAGCTATCAAAAAATACGAAATGGCTGCCGACAATTTCAAAAAAGAAAATAACACTGATAGCTACGCTTGTGCTCTAAGAGATATGGGGCGTGAATACGCATGCACTGATTCAATATCCCGTGCCCTTGAAATTCTGCTTATGGCAGATTCTATAACCGAAACTTCAGAGGATAAAGATGTAAAAGCTTCAATCGAAAACACTCTGGGCAACATATATGTAATGCATAACAAATACGATAAAGCTAAAAAGTTCTTCTACAAAGCGTTGGAAGGAAGAGAAAAAATGCCTAATTACATGGCATTAATTAGCTTATACATAGCATCTGACTCTTTAAATCAAGCAAAAGAACTCCTGCAAAAGATTCCACAAGATGATCCTACTTATACTTATAGTATTAAATATCTATATTACCAGATATACAAGTCAGAAAAAAAATATGAGCAAGCACTCACTTATCTGGAAGACTATACTAATATATTAGATTCCACGGTATATAGCAACATCCAGTCTAAGATACTGAACATAGAACATAAATATAATCACCTGAAAATCAGCAAAGAAATAGATAATCTAAAAATGAAGCAACAGAACTACATCATAGTTTCTGTTATCTGTATTGCAGCTCTGCTGTTAATAGTTATAGGATATTTATTATACAGAAAACAAGCAAAAGAGAAAATCTTAAAACAGCAAAAAGAATTAGATAAGATGAAGTTAAACCTATACACACTTTCTCTTGAGCTTGAAAAGAAACGAAGTTTATTAAATACATTCAAAGAAAAAGACGAAAATTATGATCAGCTGCAAGAAGACATCGTTCGTTTATCTGCCAATTATAGAAAACTACAAAATAAATTACTTATAGATTCACCTCTATACAAAGAACTAACAAAATTGGGGAATCAAAACATACCGGGAAATAATAAATCGCTCATAACGGAAAAACGATGGAAAGCCATTACAAATGAAATAACAACCATATATCCTGAACTTTATAATTATATATATAGCTTAGGTCCGAACTTACCGGAAGAAGATTTTCAATATTGCTGTTTGTACCTTTTTGGATTCGATACCAATACAGAAGCAAAACTATTAAATATTGCCCCCAATTCCGTAAGTAAAAAGCGTTCCAGACTTAAACTGAAACTCAATATCACATTCCCGACTAATTCTTCATTATATGAATATTTGATTAAGAATATGCATTAATATCCATATTTTATAGAGATATTACCGATGTCATGTTCACAGTACATATCTAAATCGTAAGTGACTGATTATCAGCCACCGCCTGTCCATATCAAAACTAGTAGTTCTCATACTTAGTCCCTCATATTTTAATAACTTTGCAGAAAACATTTAAAGATATGAGAAAGCTAAGTATTACATTATTATTAATTGCCCTTTCATTCATAACGATGGAAGCCAATATTTTATCAACACACAAAAGCAAAATTTTAGTTTTTAAAGGATGGAGTGAACGCCAGAAGTCAGTTGTTTTTATACCCATAGAAGCAGTTCTCGAAGGTCATAACATCGAAGTGCAGTTTTTTGAAAAACCGAACGAGCCAGTCACGTTTCAGGTTAAAGACAAGAATGGAAACATTGTGTTTCAAGATATGACAACTCCTGATAACCTGGAAATCTATCAAATAGATGTGAGTGGCTTCAAGACGGGGCAATATGAACTTCTCTATATAGAAAAAGATGTGACTCTCATTGGAGAGTTTGAAATCGAGTAGACATCAACACATATAAAGACGATTCATTTGTCCTGTCATAACGCCAATATTAATCCTATAAAAATAATATTTATGAAAAACATTTCTAGATTTTTAGTAGCATTGTGTTGCAGCGCACTATTTTTATTCTCATGTGAGAATGAAATTGAAAGTGAGATTCAATCCTCGTCAGAAGAATTAGTTACATCCGCAGAGACAAAGGCACTGTCAGTTGATAGTCTTGAACCACTTAAAATGACAGACGAGTTAAAAGCATTAAAAGAAAGAATGGATGAACTAAAGAAAACAAAGACTAGAGCGGCTTCCAGTAATTACGGCCAATATTTTTCTGAGAACATGTGGGCTATTCGGGAAATGCCTTTTACATTGAGAGCAACAAGCGGAGGTTATCTTACAGCTAGTGGAAGAGGAGGGAAAGTAGATGTAGATGGCCGTAGAGCAGATATTTACAAACAATTTTATGTTACAATCCCCCCGTCAATTGTAGGAGTTCCCTATTTAATTTATTCATGCCAATCTGAAACACCTCTGGCTGTAGGTCACTATACAAGTAATCCAAACCAGAAAGTCGTATTAGCCATGACTACTAACTCCCCGAATGAGTTTTCTGCTTCTTGGGATATTATACCCGCAAGCAATAATCCGGGAGGGTACGTTATTCAAAGTGAATCGTATATCGGACAAGGAAGTGGCGGTTGGTGGGATGTTTTTAACTATGTGGTTGAAGTACAAGGAAGCAATCTGGGTTATAGTCAATACTCACAAAAGGCAGAACAAGAGTTCACCATCACTCCCAATGCTCCATTCACTCTAAAGAAACTCGAATTTATTAATCCATATTCTGCTACCGTAATTCAAAGAGAAAATATTTCTATCCAACAAGCAACCACAAATGTTTCATTTCAAGAAAAGCGGGATAATCTGAAGTTCATTAAAGAAATGAAAGACAATTCTTATTTTGAAGAAGAGAAAGGTATTGCATTTCAAGTCCCGGCATCGGACCTAGAATTTGCACTCCCCACCGTAACATTAGGAGAAATAGACCTTGTACCTAATAATAAAGTTCCCGTTGATACGAAATATGAGCCCGGCATCCGCAGAACAGTACTGAGAACACTATATAAGGAAATTCCTGTAGCAGTCAAACCGCGTACAAAGCTCACACTGACATATTATTTTAAAGCTTATGATGTATCAGTAGATTATGTCGCTACTATCGAATATTTTAATGAAAAAGATAAAGAGATTAGAGAAGCTAAACTACCCGGACGTTGGAGCGGAAGAATATATGTTGATGAAATAGCCGAACCGGATTATGAAGAAGTAAACTTAGATACTCAACGAAGTGCAAAAGGAAAAGCTAACATCAAAAACGTTACTCAATCATCACCACTCACTTTTTAAATTATACGCAAAATGAAGAAGTTATTTATATCCCTATGTATAATATTGTTCACAATATCATGCACTAATGAGGAGGAAACTAATAATTATACTCCGGTAGATAATCAAAGCAATTCCACATCAGAAATCATCTTGCAAGAACGTAACTCTAGTTTACCTAGAGTGTGGTCGAAAAAAACAGCCCAAAGAGTCACGACAAGAGCATCCTTCACCGATGCTACAGACTTCCTTGGATGCTCTTATGCAGTAGAAAATGGAACTTCTATTATCGGTGATTTCGCTAACGCCAAATACCCGGTTGTCAACATGAAGAAGTTACTCGAAAGGTACCCTTCATACATCAATCCCAAAGAACTAAGAACAACAGAGACAAAGGCTTTATCTTATTCTGATTTCGATCGTTTAGAGAAGAATAAAACTTTCACTAAAACAGTAAAGTCCGGTTTTTCTCTAAATCTTGGACCATTCAAATTTGGAAGACAAAAAACTATCAAAGAGACCTTTGTCCATAATACAGATGATAGTGAGAAGGTAGTCCATGGAGAACTCAGTATAGAGGTAGTCAATGGAATGTTAAACTTGCAAACAGCACCTAGTGCATTGAGAAAAATTGCAGCTGATTATTTAGATGAATTATTCGTAGATGCATTATATAATTCATCTATGGTGGAATTAATGCAAAGTTATGGAGAATTTGTCCTAACTGGCTACTATACAGGAGGACGGGCTTCAGCACTTTTTTACGGAGTTGACACAAATAGTATACAATTCGACAGCAAAGAGAAAGATATGGATGTAGCGATAAATGCATCCTATGAATGGAAAAATAAAAAGCCAACAGCTCCAAGCGACACAATTCATTCTGCTTCAGGAAACTTATCCATTGGAACAAAGAGAGAAAACTCAGAAACAATAACCAACAAATTCTCCGCATTATCATATTCCATCAAAACTCTTGGTGGAGCGTATGGTTACAGCATTTCAACTCCCCCCTATGATATTACGAACTATTCTATTGATTTAACCCCTTGGCTGCAATCGTTAAACGATCCCAAAACACATACTATGATTGATCTGCAAGATGGTGGACTATATCCCATATCCGATTTTATTTTGGAAGAGAATTTTAAACAAAGATATAATGATACTCACATGGACTTTCAATATCAAGAGAGTCTTGAAGAACCATATATAGAGATTATAAAGATGTATATTCGCAAAAGCAATTCGGGAGAAAAATTATATGATATTGTTCCTGTGCTCAATACAAGACAAGGAGATAAGCTTATATTCTCGAACCCAGATGCTGCTAGTCAATCCGATGAAGAATTAAAAGCTAACAGCATTCCCGCAACATTTCTTACCAAAAGTAATGCAATAAAAGATGAGAAAAGTAAATACTACCAATTAAAAATTAAAGCAGATCCCAATAAGACTATAAATCCAATTATACAGACTACTCTTTCATTCCAGATAAACAATGTGGATGAGAAAGGTATGTACAAGTTCAAAAATGCCAACACTAATATTTGGTACATATATAATCCAACATCTATGTATTGCTTTGCATACTATGATGATGACTATATTCCTGATGCATATGGAATATTAGATTGGGTAAACGGCATCCCCATTAAGGCAGTTACTATGACAACTCTGTATCAGAGATACAAAATATATGGTTTGTAGTAACAATAAACAGAATTAATGTTCCTAATAAACATAGATTTATTAGGAACATTAATAATAAAACATTATCTTTATTCAGACTTAACAAATAACTATTATGAATACAATCAAAACGCTTCTATTATTATCATTTAGCATCCTATTATTTAACTGTAGTGATGAAGAAGATAAGAAAACTGAAAAAGAGTTTATCTTTAGCGCAAGTGAATTAAAACAAACTGAATGGGAAGGAGAATTCCTTTACCTAACAAATGGAGAAATTGACTCAAAAGGATCGATAAAAATCGTTTTTTATACAGAAAAAAAAGGTGTTTGTGAGTATAAATTTGATTATCATATTGATCCTGAGACAATAAGTTTTGAATATGAAATCAGTGACAAATTTATGTACATTGATGGTCCTCTTCCTATTCATGGAAATTGGATACAACAAAAATACAACGGAAATTCTCTAGAAATTGCTGATAGCAAAGCGGCTTTTACCAATTCTCGCATGATAAAATTAACGAGAGTCAACTAGTAAAACCTTTTTCTACTAACAATTACCATTCCAAGGAAATAGCCTGAAAATAGGAGTCTTACATCTGTCTAATAGCAGATGCATTATTCCTTTTTATTACTATCAAAATCTTCTTATTAATAAAATTCACCAAAGTATCAACCATAAGAAACATGAAACAATCTAATATCTCCGCAACAATAATAATGTCAATAATATCATTTGCATCCTGCACAAATGATATTGAGAATCTCGACATTATTCCGACAAATAATGGACAAAATACAGAAGGCAACATTATACTACAAGAAAGAAATCCAAATCTTCCCTTACCCTTAATAAAGAAGTTCATATTAAACAAGCCACAAACCAGAAATAGCGTTTCAGGCGAAGACAGAACCTTCCTTGGATACAGTTATAAAATAAAAAATGGGGATTATATACAAGGAAGCATAAATAGTTTAGGCTTTCCAATAATAGACATTGACTCTATAAGAAAATATAGACCTTCTTATCTACAAGAGAAACTTATAACTGTAACAGAGACTAATATTTTCACTTATAATAATCTCGACAAATACTTGTATGATTCAAGATTTGGCAAAAAGGTATCATCTGAGTTTACTTTCAATCCTAAAGTTTTCGCAACAGAAAAAAAGGAAGCAATCACAAAGTTATTCGGTAATATAGAAAAAGCTACTTATGGTAAACTCGAAGTTTCTTTTCTAAAAGGGCAATCCACATTAAATCATTTACCAAGTTCAAGACTATGGTATATAAGCCAATTTCAGAATCATATTTTCACAAATATCCTATATAATGCCCCAATGGCATCCATACTTAACGAATTTGGTGAATTCATATTAACAGATTATTTTACAGGAGGAAAGGTTTATGCCTTATTCGCAAGCAAAGCCAAAGAAGGGACAACCGCTCAACAAAAAGAAGATGACATGTATACTTCTATAAACACTTCAGTAATTAACCTCAATAACGCTACTAGTATTAATTTAGGTTTCAACGGTTCCAACTTTGACGCAACAAAAACCTTTAAAAGTACAGATACTTATTTAGATATGAAAACATTTGGAGGGGAAGTAAGTCAAAGCGTAGCAATAAATACAAAAGTTTCTAATATCAATATAGACTTAACACCGTGGAGATATTCTTTAAAAGACATGGCTAACAATACAATGATAGATATAGCAGACAATAGCCTGTATCCTCTATCAGCCTTTGTACTCGAGCAAAATTTCAAACAACGCCTTGATGACACCTTCAACGAGATACTACCTGCGAACAAAGAGCTAGTACCTCCACGCATTGAAATCGTGAGAGTTCTCGCCCGTACAACACCTTCCAATGAAGCTCTTTATGATGTAGCAGCCGTTTTAGTTACAAGGCAAACAGATAGAATAATATTGAGTGACGCTATGGCGTCATCCGCTACAGATGAAGAATTAAGAAAAAATGAGAACAATGAAGTTTTCATGCAGAAAGTAGAAAAAATAGCAACTGAAAAATCTAAGTTTTTTAGTTCTGACATAGAAATATCATATAATAAAGAGACTAAACTGAATCCTACTTTAAAATCACCATTATGCATAGAACTAACAGGATTTAATGAAAGAAACTTTTATAGATTTTATTATGAAAAGACTAATATTGAATATATTTACGATCCTGCTACTCATCTTTGCTTATCATATTACATAAATAAAGGGGACGATAGAATCTTAGATATCTATGGCATTAGAAACTGGATAGAATCACTACCTGAAAAGAAAATATCAATAACAACATTAGCAAATTCATATAAAATCATTGGATTATAGACATTGAGGATAATCGCTAAAACACGAAATCAAGTAGACATCAACTCATATAAAGACAATAATTCATTTGTCCTGTTAGAGTTGAAAACAGATGCTTATGTATGTAAGAATCATGTTAATATATAAACTATTTTTGTAAATTGAAAACTTAATTAGATATGAAATATAATATAAAACAGTCCTCTTTATTGATGCTCTTCGCTTTGTTTTTAGTAGCTTTTTGCTTTATAGCTTGTGATGATCAGGACAATGAAGAGCAGGAACAGGTGGGGCAACTCACTCCCGAAGCTCTCTATCAAACTTCATGGCGTGGCACCGGACATTGTGCCGCATGGAGTTTGAAAGATAGAGGTATCGGTATACAATTCGTAGATACCCAAAAAGGAAAAGTGATTTGGGAAGATTATGATGAATTTGATATTACCTACATGATAGAAGGGAGCTATATTACATTTAATGATATTGCGTTTCAACTTGCCGGGGCTCCTTGGGTAATTAAAAATTATACCAAAAATCACATAACTCTTATACAAAATGAAGCTAGCCCTGATAAAGACAAAATAGCTACAATAGAGTTGGATAGGGTAGACTAATTCTTTAAAAGATATAGTTTGAGGTTATAAATTCCTCTTTCAAGTTGTATTGATAATGGAATGCATTTAACAATTAGTAAAGTGCTATATTATAACTAGAAGAAAGAGTATATCAAAAGCCAGATAGAAGTATCATTCTATCATTCAGAGCGTAGTGAAGAATCTTTTCTTTGATATAAATAAAGAGTAGATCCTTCGGCAAGCTTAGGATGACAGAGCAAAATGATAGCAGTCTTCAATAAATTATTAAGTAGAGTCTGCTGAATTACAAATACCTGCTGCTTGTTAAAATCAAATTTTAACGAGCGCAGGTATTGAAATTCAAAGATTAATTGATTAGAGCCGCGATTTAACAAAAAATTGAGCATTTCAAACAAGGTATACAGAAGTTCTTAAGGGGGCCTAAAGGCTAGGCCATCTATTTAGATTAAAAATAAACAAGGACATAAAAAGTAAATAAATGAAAAATAGGTAAGCCCCCGATAAAGTACCCGTTGTCTTTGTATCTTTAAGTCTCGATCTTTGC